>Ga0210401_10001890_pt1 | contig 23765 bp, 18 predicted proteins | sample IncBWH32MmetaG_FD_150866 | JGI IMG/M metagenome (GOLD analysis project Ga0210401, IMG submission 150866) | Forest soil microbial communities from Barre Woods Harvard Forest LTER site, Petersham, Massachusetts, United States - Inc-BW-H-32-M | ecosystem: Environmental > Terrestrial > Soil >... | reverse complement strand
ACGGGAGAGTTTGAAGTCGTGAGCCGGCTGACGGATCCGACTTACTACCACGCGGGCGTGGTGATCCCGGCGGGCGAAGGGAATCCCCTGGGGCCGCGCTGGATCGGCATGAACGTGAAGGGCTACGGAATTCACGGGACGAATCTGCCACGTTCGATCGGGAAGGCAGCGTCCCACGGCTGCATCCGGCTGCGCAATCGCGACATTGTCGAGCTGTTCAGCATGATCCGCGAGGGCGACAAGGTCGAAATCCACGGGGAACGTGACGAAGTCATCGCGTCCATCTTTGGCAATGGTAGTGGGGGCGACGGTGGCGGAGAAAACCGAGTGGCACGTGCGGATCTGGCAACAGCCGGTTCGGCAGGTGGGCAATAGGAACAGTCAGAAATCGGGTCAACAGGAGAATGTCATGCAATTTGCCATCACAGCAATCGCAGTTCTGGCGGGAATGGTTTTCTCTTTAGCCATCGCGCTGCTGGTCGAGGAGTTCATTTTCGGCGAAGTGTTCCGCTTGTTCTTTGCCCGGCAGGCGGTGCGTGTGAGAGACGGGCAGAGGAATTGATTCGAGAAGGAGGCCGGCCATGTTGTTCCTGAAGTACTTGCTAATGACGGGCGGCATCGGGATGATCCTGATCGCCGTGGGAATTCTCACCTACGACCTGGCGCTGGAAGTCCGATACCGGCAAGCCATGGCGGCGGGAAGTGAGAAGCTGCCGGCTTTGCCTCGCATGCGGTGGCGCACGGCGATGGCGCTGGCGATGCTGGCATGGGCGCCCATCCTGATCGCTTTGAGCATTGTGGTGGTGCCGAGCGGGATGGCGGGCGTACGCGTGAGCCAGACGCAGGGAACTTTGGCGGGTACGCTCTACCCGGGAGTACACTTCGTTGCTCCATTGCTGGAGAGGGTGGAAATGTTCGACACGCGGGATCAGCTGTTCACGACAGGCTCTCTCGAGGATGGGAAAAACGCATCCAACAAAGCACAGCCTTTAAATGTGCAGGCCAAGGAAGGATTGACACTCGGACTGGCGATCACCGTAAGGTACCGGGTTGACGCGAGGCACCTGGACTACATTGAGGCTAATCTGCCGCAGCCCATTGAGAAAGAAATTGTGCCTCCGGTGGTGGCGAGTGCGTGGCGTGAGTTGGTACCCAACTACACGGTGCGGGATGTATTTGCCGCGAAACGGGAAGAGGTACGCAGTCGCGCGGCGAATATCATCACGCAGAAGCTGGCGGCCGATGGAATCGTCGTGAAGGAGGTCATGTTGCGCGATATTCAACTGCCGCCCGAATACGCGAAGGGGCTGGAGACACTTTTGTTGAAGGAACAAGAGAATGATCGGATGGGGGTCGAGACCGATATTCAGCAGAAGCAGGTACGGATCGCAGAGTTACAGGCAGAAGCCACCAAGGTGCAAGAGGTCAAGCAGGCGGAAGGAGCCGCGCAGGTGCATGTGTTGCAGGCGAAGGCCGAGTCGGATGCCATGCAGTACACCTTACCTTTGAAAGAGAAGCAGATTCAGCAATCGAAACTGGAGGCGGAGGCCCGCAAGGAGTCGACCATCAAGAACGCCGAAGCATCGGCCGAGGCGAAAGTCATCGACAGCAAGGCAGAAAATGAGCGGCGCAAGCTTCTGGCGGATGCCGAGGCTGACCGGATTCGGGTGACGGCGGCGGCCGATGCGGAGCGGATGAAGAGCGAGGCAGCCATCCTGAAACAGAATCCGCTGCTGATTAATAAGATCGTGGCTGAACGACTCTCCGATAAGCTGCAGATCATGATGGTTCCCGCCGATGGCAAGTTTTTCTTCGCGAATGATGTCCTGCGCAGCGTGAACATGGCGAATCATGGCAGCCAGGCGGAGCAGCCAGACGATTCGCAGGACAAGTAGGGAGTCGAGAAGACCGGGCGGCTAAGGGTGCACTCACCGGAAGCCGCCCGAGATACAGGTGGACGACTCTGATGAGTACAGACTGCCATGACCAGGGCCCGCAAGCGAGCAGTTTATAATTCGCCCATCGCTACAATGTTTTCCCGCCTGCCAGGCTTCTCGAGCCGGTTCCTTTCCCTGCTGTTGGCGTTCTTCCTTGCCATGAGTCTTACCGGGTTTGCTTCCGATTGGAGTGCGCCCGAACAAGAATTGGCTCGGAAGATCGCAGCAGCCACGGGGCCGGGAGCCATCGCTCTGAACGTTGTGAACAAGTCTTCCCTCACGAAAAAGGACAGCGATGAAATCGGGCAACGGTTGCAAGCGCTGCTGGAAGCTGCGGGCGTTCGGACGGTAAAGCCTGAGCAGGCTGCGGCAACGGTTGAGGTATCGCTATCGGAGAACCTGCGAAGTTATGTCTGGGTGGCAGAGATTCGCCAGGGCGCGGGCGAGGTCACGGTCGTGATGGCGTCAAGTCCGCGCGCGGATACGGCCGCATTTGATCGCGAGGCCTTGCCCGTAACGATCCGCAAAATTCCGGTGTGGGTGCAGGGGGACCGAATTCTCGATGTGGCGGTGTTAGAGGAAGCATCGGCACCAACGCACATTGCGGTGCTTGATCCGGAGAAGGTTGCCCTGTACCGGTGGAGAGACGGCAAGTGGCAACAGGAGCAGGCATCGCCGGTCACGCACTCCCGCACCTGGCCACGGGACATGCGTGGACGGCTGATTTTGCGGCAGGATCACCTTTTCGACATTTATCTCCCGGGTGTTTTCTGCCAGAGTTCGACGGCTCCGCCACTCAGTCTGATTTGCCGAAACAGCGATGATCCGTGGCCTCTTTCGAATCAGTTCGCATTGGGGGGCTTTTTCGCGGCCAACCGGAATTTTTTCACTGGCGTGCTTTCGCCGGGAATTGGGAAGCAGACGGCAACGGCAAAGTTCTACACGGCGGCGGCCCTTCCGCGGGTGAACTACACACTATGGATTTTTGCAGGTGTGGATGGCGGAATCCATCTGCTGGACGGGATTACCGATCAGAGTACGAGGCTGAATTGGGGGAGCGACCTGGCCGGAGTGAGGACTTCATGCGGATCGGGCTGGCAGGTTCTGGCGACGCGTGCGGGCGACAATACAGGGGACTCGATCCGGGCTTATGAATTTCCGGATCGCGATCCGGTTGCGGTCAGCCAGCCTATCGAATTTGCGGGCGGCATCACGGCGTTATGGACAGAAGCAAGAGGCGGCTCTGCGATGGCCGTATCGAAGAATGCAGAAACGGGGAACTATGAGGCTTTCCGGTTGGCGCTGGCTTGCGCTCAGTAGCGCTTGTCTGTGCGCGGTTGCAGCACTGGCGGAGACGCGACCGCAGTACGGCTCGGTGCTGAAGACTGCGACGAGAATCACGCCGATGTCACTTGATCCGGCGGATCGATCGCAGGACGACACCATGGCGAAACGGAATCTCACGCGCCTTATGTTCGATACGCTGGTGACCATGGACGAGCGCGGGAGACTGGAACCAGCGCTGGCGACCTCGTGGCAGTCAGCCTCTGGGAATCAGAGGTGGCAGTTCTGGTTGAGGCACGGTGTCAAATTCCATGACGGCACTCCGGTAACGCCGGAGGCGGTCGCGGCGGCATTGCGGGCAGCCAACAACGACTGGACCGTGATGCCGGCGGTGGACTCGGTGATCATCGAGCGGAACAACCCGGACGCGGAACTGGCGGCGGAAGTGGCGCGGCCACGTAATGCCATCAGCAAGCGCAGTGAAGGAGGAACGCTGATCGGAACGGGTCCTTTTCACATCAAGGAATGGCAACCGGGGAAAAAGCTGGCGCTCGCCGCCGACGAAGGATACTGGGGTGGACGACCCTTTCTGGACGGGATTGAGATCGATTTTGGGCAGGGCTCGCGAGAGCAACTGATTGCCTTCGATCTCGCCAAGATCGATGTGGCGGAACTGGCGCCGGAGCAAGCCCGCCGCGCTTCGACCGAGGGGCGGCGAGTCGGAACCTCGGCTCCTGTCGAACTTCTGGCGTTGGTCTTTACGCGGGAGCGGCAGACGCCCGAGGAAGGTAAACTTCGAGAAGCGTTGGCTCTTAGCATCGACAGAAGTTCGATTCGCAGCGCAGTTCTGCAGGGTGCTGGCGAACCCAACGGCGGAATTCTTCCTGGCTGGGTGAGTGGATATGCCTTTGTGTTTCCGGCGGAGCAGAACCTTGAGCGGGCCCGACAACTCCGAGGCGAAGTGAAACAGGCGCCTGCGTGGACCTTGGGCTACGACGCGAACGATGCACTCTCGCGACTGATCGCGGAGCGAATCGCTTTGAACGCGCGGGATGCTGGTCTCAGGGTGCAGGCCGTGACCACAGCGCATCCGGACCTACGGCTTCAGCGCATGACATTGGCGTCGTTGAATCCACGGGTGGCCTTGTCGGCAGTGGCGTCGTCCATTGGTTCGACAGCTCCGAACGTGCAGGGTGACTCGGTGGAGGATGTGTATCAGATGGAAAGCGCGATGTTGCAATCGCAAAGGCTGCTTCCCCTGCTGCAGTTACCGGTCAGTTACGCGCTGGGTGCAACCGTCAGAGATTGGAGCCAGGGTCGCGACGGGAGGGAGCATCTGGAGAATGTGTGGGTCGGGGGCAAGCCTTGAACTTTCGCCGCAAACTGCTCCTGCTGTTTGCGCTGACGGTGTTTCTGTCGGTTGCCGCGGTGGCCTGGATCGTGTCTTTGGTAACGCGGCGTGCTTTTGAACAAGCCAATGAACTGCAGGCGGCGGCGCTGGTTGGACAATTCCAGAGGGAATTCAAACGACACGGAGATGATGTAGCCCGGCGCGTCGAGGCCATCGCGGCCAGCGAGGCCACAACACGGATGGCGCTGGCCTTAAGCCGAAGCAATTCCGAGGCTGGCGGGTACTTGAACGAGGCGGGGGCGGTCGCCGAGAGTCATCAGCTGGACTTTCTGGAGTTCGTGGAAGCGAACGGCACGATCGTGTCTTCAGCGCAGCTGCCGGCGAAGTTCGGGTATCCGGAAACCTCGATCGCGAATCTCCCGCAATTGGTCAACAAACCGGCATTTCTGAAGCAGGAAGAGCTACCGTCGGGAAATTCACTGGGCTTGTTTGCGGCGGGTGCAGTCACGGTAGGAGACAAACCGCTTTACGTAGTCGGCGGACAGCGAGTGGACCGGAATTTTCTTGGCACAATTGAGTTGCCGTCGGGGATGCGGGCCATGCTATTTCAAACCGCGCCGGCCAACCCTGCACCGCAGGTGCTTACCACTTCCTCCGAGCCGCTAAAGCAAGCCGAGAAACTGGCACCACTGATCGCCGAGGTTGAAAAAGTAAAACGTCAGACAAGCCAACTGGTCCACTGGTCGGAAGATCCGACGGAGGACGAGACGGTGCATGCGATCCCGCTGAATGGCCAGGACGACGCAATTCTGGCCGTGTTGCTGATTGGCAGCTCGCGCCGTCCGTATGTGGAATTGAAACACCGTATCCAGTCTGCGGCCCTGCTGGTGGGTGGGGCGGGAATTTTTCTGGCGATCCTGCTGAGCAGTTGGGCGGCTGCGCGCTTTACGCGGCCGATCGAGGAGCTTGCTTCGGCTGCACGCGAGGTGGCCAGCGGCAACTTGAAGGCGCACGTGGATGTCGCGTCGACTGACGAGGTCGGCGATCTGGCGGACGCGTTTAACCGCATGACCGATGATCTGCGCGAGCAGAAAGAACGGCTCATTCAAACGGAGCGGGTCGCCGCGTGGCGGGAACTGGCCCGACGCCTGGCGCATGAGTTGAAGAATCCACTGTTTCCGTTGCAGCTGACAGTCGAAAACCTGGTGCGGGCGCGGCAGCAGAGTCCGGAAATATTTGAAGAAATCTTTCGCGAGAGCTCGGCAACGATGCTGGCCGAGATCGGCAACCTGAAGAAAATCATTTCGCGATTCAGCGAGTTTTCCAGGATGCCGCAACCGCAACTGCAACCGATCCTGGTGAACGATCTGGTGCAGGGAGTGGCAAAACTATTTCAGGCACAATTGGAATCGCGAACGGGGGGAGCCATTGCCTGCAAGTTGGGCTTGAAAGCTGGCAATGAGCCTTTGGCAGGGGACGCGGAGTTACTGCATCGCGCGCTGTCGAACCTTGTGCTGAACGCGATGGATGCCATGCCGCAGGGAGGCACGCTGACCTTGCGCACCCACGACAACGACGACCGCGTCTATGTTGAGGTGAGCGACACGGGATCGGGCTTGACCCGAGAGGAGTGCGACCGATTGTTCACGCCCTACTACACGAGCAAGGAGCACGGAACGGGATTGGGACTGGCGATTGTGCAGTCGGTGGTAAGCGATCATGGCGGGACAATCACCGTGCAGAGCCAACCAGGAAAGGGCAGCACATTTCTGGTGGAATTGCCGCGGAATCTGGATAAACTGCACGCCCCGGTGCTTGATGGCTCAGCGACCGTGACTTAAAGCCGACGACAGGAGATGTTTTTTGGCGTACAAAGCCCAGTTATTGATTGTGGACGACGAGGCCAACACCCTTGCCTCGTTGTCGCGTGCCTTCCGCCTGGCAGGGCATGAGGCGACGGTGTGCGACAACGCAGGCAAGGCTCTGGAGCTGGCGCGGTCCAAGCGATTCGATCTCATCTTGTCGGACGTGGTCATGCCGGGGAAAGACGGCCTGACCCTGCTCGAAGAACTGAGGGGGGATGGCATTGCGACACCGGTGGTGATGATGTCGGGACAGGCACACATCGAGATGGCGGTGCGAGCGACGCGTCTGGGCGCGCTCGATTTCCTGGAAAAGCCGATCGCTTCGGAGAAGTTGTTGCTCACCGTCGAGAATGCGTTGCGCCTGCAAAGATTGGAGAGCGAAAACACGCAGCTCAAACAACGCCTTGGGAAACATGAGATCGTGTGGCAGGGAGAGGCGATGCGTCGCGTGATGGACCAAGTCGAACGCGTGGCGGCGAGTGAAACGCGGGTATGCATCATGGGAGAGACGGGAACCGGCAAGGAACTGGTGGCGCGCACATTGCACGAGCGGAGTGGAAGAGCTTCGGGACCATTCGTGGCATTGAACTGTGCCGCCGTGCCGGCCGAACTGATCGAATCGGAACTGTTTGGGCACGAGAAAGGGTCATTCACGGGAGCAGCAGGCAGACACACGGGAAAGTTCGAACAGGCCGAGCATGGCAGCCTGTTTCTCGATGAAATCGGCGACATGCCGCTTCCGATGCAGGCCAAACTTCTACGCGTGCTCGAAGAAGGCGAGGTTGAGAGGATTGGCGGTGAGAAGCCGGTGCGCGTGGATGTGCGCGTATTGGTAGCCACGCATCGGAATCTCGAAGCGCAGGTAAAGGAAGGTAAATTTCGTCAGGACCTGTTTCACCGGATTTACGTGTTCCCTCTTTTCCTTCCACCGCTGCGCGAGCGGCGCGAGGACATTCCCGCCCTGGTGGAACATTTTGCGGCGCAGGTCTGTTCCCAGAACGGATGGAAACCAGTACCGTTTACCAAGGATGCAATCGAAGCATTGCAGGAACACTCCTGGCCGGGAAATGTGCGCGAGCTTCGGAACATGATCGAACGGCTCATTCTGCTCTCCAACAGCGGAGAGGTGGACTTGAAGACGGTTCGGTTGGCACTTCCCCAGGAAACGACGGCGGCGAGTGGGACACTCGCGGAGACGGGCGCGCTTGCGGATCGAGTACAGGCGTTTGAGCGCGACGTTATCCTCGCAGAGTTGCGACGAAATCAGTACAACGTGGCGAGTGCGGCGCGGGCGCTGCATCTTGAGCGAAGCCATCTTTACAAGAAGGCCGAGCAGTTGGGAATTGACTTGCGAGCAGTGCGCAAGGAAGTGGAATCGTAGGCACGCTAGAGTTTCCGCGAAAAGACCACAAGTTCGAGGGGGGAACCTTGCTCCGAGTCCCGGTGCTGATTCTATGTGTGCTTTCGATTGCCGGCTTCGCGGTTGAGCCGCCGTCTCCAGCGGTCTACGGAGTCCGCATGGAGAACGTGTGGATTGCCATGAAGGATGGCGTGCGGCTCGCAGCAACGCTCTACATGCCCGACGGAGCGAAGGCGGGCGAGAAGTTCCCTGCCCTTCTGGACTATCTTCCCTACCGAAAAGACGATGGTACAGCGGCGGGAGATTATCCGAAGAACGCGTACTTCGCGCGCAGGGGATACGTGGGCGCCCGCGTGGACATTCGCGGATTCGGCGCGAGCGAAGGACGGCCGACGGACCGTGAATACTCCGAGCAGGAGCAGTCGGACGGCGAGCAGGTGATCCATTGGCTGGCGACTCAGCCGTGGTCTAACGGAAAAGTCGGTATGTATGGCATTTCTTGGGGCGGATTTAATGCGTTGCAGATGGCGATGCGGAATCCGCCGGAGTTGAAGGCAATCATCGCGATCGATGCCACAGAAGAACTGTTTCACGATGACATCCACTACATCGATGGGTTGGTGCACGTCGACGAATTCGAACTGAACATGGATATGGCTCCCGGGATGACGGGTGCGCCGGAGTACACGCTGGATGAGAGCGTCCTCGGTCCGCGGTTCGAGGCGGCGCCGTGGTCGCTGGAATATTTCCGTCATCAGCGTGACGGTGCGTTCTGGCGAAGTCCGGTGCGACCACTCGGAGAAATCAAGGTGCCCTGCTTTGTGATTGGAGGGCTGGCGGATGGCTACCGAGACAGCATTCCACGAATGCTCGAGCAGGTAAAAGCGCCGGTGCGCGCCCTGATCGGTCCGTGGAACCATTCTTTTCCGAACGACGCGGATTTTGGACCGCGCATCGAGTGGCGTGAAGATGCCGTGCGATGGTGGGACTACTGGTTGAAGGGGCGCGATACCGGGGTTTTGCGGGATCCCAAGCTGGTCATTTTTTTACGACGCTGGTTTCCGCCGGATCCGAACCTGGAGACAGTGCCCGGAGAGTGGCGCGTGGAAAAGGGTTGGCCGCCACAAGATCTAAGAAAGTCTACTTTCTATTTGCAGGCGAATCACACATTGGCGGCAGACGCATCAGAGCAGACTGTGCACCGCCTGAAATATGTTCCGTCGATCGGAGTAGAGGCGGGATTCTGGTGGGGCGAGTTGCTGTCGGACCAGCGGCCGGTCGACGCGTTCAGTCTGGCGTACGACTCGGCTCCCTTGCAGGAAGATTTGGCAATTATCGGAAGGCCCCACGCTTTGCTGCAAGCTTCGGCGGATGCGCCACTGGCCAATTGGTTCGCGCGATTGTCGGACGTCGCTCCCGACGGGCAGGTCACGCAGATTACGGGAGCAGGGTTGAGCGGCGTGCAGCGCGAGTCGATGACGGATCCGAAACCGTTGGAGCCGGGGAAGACGTATTCCCTCGAGGTCGAAATGCACCTTACGACCTGGGTGTTTCCGAAGGGGCATCGGATCCGGCTTTCGATTTCGAATGCGCTGTGGCCCATGGTGCTGTCCACACCGTACCGAATGACAACGGCGCTTCGGGTGGGTGGCAGCGACGATTCGCGGCTTACGCTGCCGGTCGTTCCGGTGCACGGAGAAATTGCGCAGCAGATTTCCCCGCCCGAACCCAACGAATATCGCGCCGATCTCAAGTCCATGGGTTTTCCCTGGCCCGGCGAGTGGCTGGTGACGCGGGACGAAGGCAAGCAGAAGACAACCGTGCTGTGGAACGGAAAAATGGGCTCGGAGTACCCGTGGGGCAAGGAAACCGACCTTGAAAAACTGACCTATGATATGGAAGACGCGCATCCCGAAGTCAACGTGATTCAAGGCGAGGCGGAGACGACTCTCACGTTGAAAGACCGGGTATTGGTTTGGAGCGGGCATCTCCGCTTCAGCAGTGACGCCAAAAATTTCTTCTACAAGTACACAAGAGAACTCAAGAAGGACGGAGCCCTGGTTAAAACAAAAACCTGGGAAGAGACGATTCCGCGGGATTTTCAGTAAGCAGGAGTGAACGCAGCAGGGAAAGGTGGGCTTTTGCAGTGGTCTCCTGTTTGGAGCAAAGACGAAGGCGACACCCCTTCCTGCAGGGGTTGAGCCGGAACGTGTTAGTCCGCGGCTGCGGCGGCGTGGCGAAGGCCGTTTTTAAGGTCCGCAGCGAGCAACCGATGAAAAAGCTGTTCGCCGGCTTCGCGACGCACTGACAATCGACCGGCGCCGTAGGCTCTCGACTTGAGACCGCGCTGGACGTCCTCGCAAATGCCTAGATCTTCGGATTGCACACGATCTCCCACGGCGATGCTTTGCGTGTTGTATTCGCGGCGCGCGTCACTGATGTCGGCGAAATAAAAATCAAAAACCACGCGGCAATGATCGACGTCGAGGGGGATCACGAGGTTCGTGTCCATGTAGCCTTCGTAGCAATTGATCATGAGATTGGGATATTGCCAGAAATACCAGGCGCGATCCCCCTTGCGAGTAGCTCCGGTAGCGGCATCCTCCGCAGAAGAGACCATGGGGCTGGACTGCAGGCAATATCGGTCCTCATTCTCGATGGTGTATTGCTTGTAGTCGAGGACGCTGCTCAGGCCTTTGTGCAGGTGAGGAACATGGTAACCACCGTCGAGGTAGTTATCGACGAAGACTTTCCAGTTGCAGGCAATGTCGTAGGTTCGACTGTCGAAGTAATGGAGCCTGGAAAGGCCGAGGGGCTCGCAGCGCCGCCCCAGGCCACCAAGAAAATTATTCAGTGGCTCGGCCTGAGGATCGAGGTTCACGAAAACGAAGGCTTCCCAGGTATCGACCTTTACCGGGACTAGGCCGTTGTCGCGGCGCTCAAAATTCTTCACACCATCAAATTCGGGCATTCCCTTCAGGGAACCGTCCAGGCCGTAGTTCCATCCATGATAGGGGCAGTGCAGAATCGAAACACTGCCGCAGGGTTCCGTAACCACTTTCGCCGCGTGGTGACGGCAGACGTTGTAGAATGCCCGCAATTGGCCTTCGGCACCGCGCACCACAACGATAGGTTCACCAGCAACGGTTGCGGTTACGAACTGACCCGGAAGTCGTACCTGCTCGACACGACCAACCAGCTGCCAGGTGTTGCTGAACACGGTGAGGCGCTCCAACTCAGCAATGCGTTGGTCGACGTACCAGGGCGCTGGGATTGTCGACGCCTCGGCCAGCGGCGCATGCTCATCGTAGCGAGCCAGAATCTCCTCAACCGAGACCGGATTGATCATTCTCGCGTTGCTCCCAGATCGATGTTGTGGATTGGTGAACGCTTTCAGGCGCCGATTGCCCGGCCTAGCACATCCATGAACTGGGCGATGCGGGCTTCTTTTCGTTCTCCGATTTCCCCCTGTCGGCGGAACAGGCCTGGGTCGAGTTCCTCGGTCAACAGCGCATCCTGAAATCGCTCCACGGTCCAGTCGAGGATGGAGACAATCATTTCGAGGTCGAGATCTTTGCGCACCTCACCGCGCTGCACCCCGAATTTCACAAAGGCAACTGTGCCGTAAGGATCCTCGGTCATCAGGAAGCGGTTGATCTCGCGCTTCAGGGCAAGATCGGTTCCATAGTTTCCCAGCAGCGAGATGCGGTAAGGAATCCAGTCTTCGCGAACCAGATGCTCGGCCCGCACCAGCCAGTATCGGAGAACGGCGAAGAAACCCTGGTCCCGCACGTCGGGCGGGGCGTCGAGGTAAGCGGGAAACGCCCGCACGGCTTTCTTGTAGACCTCAAAGAACAACCCATCCTTGCTGCCGAAGTGCTGGAAGACGGACCCCTTGGCGATCCCCAGCTCGGCAGCGATGTCGCCGACTCGGGCGGCGTGATAGCCCTGCTCGGCGAAATGACGCATGGCGGCATCGACGATACGGGCACGCTTTGCCTCAGAACGCGGCCGGGGAGGAGCCTGGTTACGATAGCGCGGGGGAGTAACAAGACTGCTGGCAATTCCGCTCATAAGATTGACCTCAAGTCACGAAACGATACAGAAAAAGACTCCTGAATTCAATTCCAATTTGTCAGAGCATTGCGCTAATGTATTGGCCCAAGAAACGTGCTCGTCTGACTTGAAGTCAGAGACTTAGATGGCGGAAAACGGAAATTCTACCTACGACGCCATCGTTGTGGGAGGGGGCCACAACGGGCTCACGGCGGCGGCGTATCTCGCGCAGGCCGGACTGCGCACAATCGTCCTGGAGCGTCGGGAGATCGTTGGCGGCTGTTGCGTGACCGAGGAAATCGCGCCCGGGTGCAAAGCCTCGACCACATCGTACATCGCCAGCATGCTTCGTCCGGAAATCATTCACGATTTGAAACTCGCCGAGCATGGACTGCGGATGGTGCCCGGCGATCCCGCCGTCCAGGTGGCCTTCCCTGACGGATGCGTTGTTCCCTGGTGGGCGGACCGCGATCGAGCCGTTACAGAATTCCGCAAGCATTCGCCAAAGGATGCCGACACGTTTGTCCGGGTTGACGATCAACTGAAGAAGCTGGCGCGCTACCTGCAGCCGTTCTTTCTAGAGCCTCCGCCGGAGATCGACGCGAGAAGCTTCGCCGGGTGGAACGATCTCTTTCGTGTGGGCAAGCGGTTCCGCAGCATTTCCAGTCAAGAGATCGCACAGCTTGTTTCCTTCCTGACGGGAAGCCTTGGGGAATTTCTTGACCGGCATTATGAGTGCGAGACGATCAAGACAGTGTTCCTCGCCAACAACGTTTACGGTAAACACGGCGGTCCCTATCAGCCAGGCTCGGCAATCGGATTGTTGTTCCACCTGCTGAGCGGCGGCGAGCATGAATTGCAGGGTTTCTACGGACACGTGATGGGAGGAATGGGCGCCATCAGTGAGGCACTCGCTGCTGCTGGCAGAAAAGTTGGAGTCGAGATTCAAACATCGGCTCCCGTCGCGCAAATCGACACGCGAAACGGACGCGTGCGGGGCGTGGTACTCGAAGACGGACGCGAAATCCGCGGACGAACGGTCTTTTCAAACGCCGACCCGAAGCGGACGTTCTTACGGCTGCTTCCTGAAAGCGACTTGCCGGCGGAATTTGTGCAGGCCGTGCGCGGAATCAAGATGGCCGGACCTTGCGCGAAAGTGAACCTCGCGCTCTCGGAAGAGCCACGATTCACGGGTACGCCATCGAGCCACACGCGGTTGGAAAGAACCTTTTATACGATCGTGCCATCGCTCGAGTTTGCCGAACGCTGCTATGACATCGCCAAGTTCGGGGAGATTCCGGAGGAACTATGGGTCGATTGCGTGATTGCATCGAACGCGGATGATTCGCTGGCACCGCCAGGAACGCACATCATGACGTGTTTTGTGCAATACGTGCCTTACCGGTTGCGCACAGGAACCTGGGATGAGAATCGCGACTTGCTGGGCGATCGCGTCATCCGCAAGATTGGCGAGCATGCGCCAAACGTTCCCAGGTCAGTCATCGCCCGGCAGGTACTGACGCCGCTTGATCTGGAACGAACCTACGGCTTGACCGAAGGAAACATTTTCCACGGCGATCTCAATCTCGAGCAGCTGTTTTTCATGCGGCCGGTGGCGGGGTGGTCGCAATACCGGACGCCGATCGAGGGACTTTACCTCTGCGGTGCGGGCGCACACCCCGGCGGCGGAGTCACCGGGGCGCCCGGACGCAACGCGGCACACCAGGCTCTGCGCGACTGGAAGCAGGGTCGGTTCAAGGCAGGTGCAGCTTGAGCAAAAAGCCGGTGTGTCGAGGGCGCACCAATCAAGGCGGAGTTCGAGTATGTCGACGATTAGCGGCGACAAGGAGATGGCATGAAGAAAAAGGGCATTCTTGAGCGCTTGAAAGAAGGGCCGGTGCTCGGCGACGGAGGCTATTTGCTGGAGCTCGAGAAGCGCGGCTGGGTTCGTCCTGGGCCTTTCACGCCAGAAGTAGCGATCGTGTACCCGGATGCGCTTCGTGAATTACATATCGAGTTCCGACGGGCAGGGGCCGAGGTTCTGCAGGCGCTGACGTTCTACGCCAGTCGCGACAAGCTGGCAACCGTGGGACTGGAAGATCGCGTCGAGGATATTAATCGTTCGGCAGTTCGTATCGCCAAAGAGGCCGCTGGGGACGACTGCCTGGTTGCGGGCAATCTGAGCCTGACATGGATGTACGAGCCGGGAAGCTCGTCGGCCGCGGATCGCGTGCGCGAAACGTTTGACGAGCAATTGCGCATACAGGTCGAAGAGGGTGTGGATTTCATCATCGGCGAGACGTTCTCGTGGCTGGGGGAAGCGCTGCTTGCGGTCGAGCGCGCGAAGAGGACCGGACTGCCGGTGATGGTGACGATCTGCTTTGAAAACAAAGCCGAAACTGCGGAAGGCCAGAGCGCAGCGGAGGCCGCAAAGACTTTGCTCGATGCCGGCGCAGACATCGTTGGAATGAATTGTTTGCGTCCGCCGGAGCACATGCTCGGCCCAATGGAGGAGATGCGCAAGGCAGTCTCGGGATACCTGGCGTGCCAGCCGGTGGGATACCGGACACCGAAGAGCCAGCCCGACTTCACCAGTCTGCCTGAGTTTCCCTATGGGCTCGACCCCTTGCAGCTGAGTCGCAAAGAAATGGGAGCGTATGCGGCACGGGCGCGGGATATCGGAATCAACTATATCGGTTCGTGCTGCGGGTCAGTGGCATCGCACGTCCGCGAGATGGCGAATGTGCTCGGGAAACTGCCGCCAGACAACCGTATCTGGAAAAAAGGCGGAGCCAAACCCATGTCGGCCTTCGAATACTACGATCACGACAAGCAGGAAGTGAAACGCTAGGTCTGGCCGAGCAGGACGCAACAACCGTGAAAAAGGAAAAGGCCCATTCTCAGAACGGGCCTTTTTGGTTTCCGCTGACAAAATCCGGAAACAGCTATGCTGCGGCTTCGGGGTCTTCTGCCAACACGAGCGGGACATTGGCGAGGTGCTCGTTCATGAACCATTGCTGCAGCTCGTTAGTGCGCAGCACGTCGCTGACGACCAGATCGTTGGTTCCGTCGTCGCCGATGGTTTGCGCACGCTTTGCCAGTTTCCGGCAATGGCCGATGATGATTTGATGGGCATCAAGCAGCCGGGAGATCTGTACGGGCACTTCCTCGCGGCCGCGGGGTGGGCGCTCAATTTGCGTGGTTTCCGCGATGTCGGCTGCCATCGCGAGACTGATTCCACCCAGCAATTGAATGCGCTCAGCAATTTTGTCGACGATTTCGTCTTGTTCTTCGTGGTGTTTGTCGTAGAGAAGGTGAAGTTGATAAAAGGTAGGACCGGCCACCTGCCAGTGGGACTTCTTATAGAGGTCGCGTAGGGTCATGGTATCGGCGAGAAGCTGGTTCAGTTGCTCGGTCATTTCCAGCCGGACTGGTTCTTCCAGGTCCAGAGGGAGCAGATGTTCGACCGTGCCGTAGGATTGAATCTCGCGTGCTCTTTGATGGAGGCGAGGTTGCGCGCTAATTTTGCCGTGGGTGGGTCTTGAGTCCTTCTTAGCCATGTGGGAAGCTCCTTGCAGTGTGAAGGGATAGGGGCTGCGGATTCCAGCGCCTGAAATCGTACACCTTAGTGGCGTGGAACCTACTGTGTGGTTGGATGAATCTTGCGAGAGGTTCGACTCGCCGGTATCCGGACGTATTCTGACACGACCGACTTGCCCTTCATTCACAACAAATTAGCCATGAGCCGAGCAAGGCAGGTCTGCTCATTTCCCATCTAGCGCCAGATTCAGTTCCAGTACGTTCACCCGGGGTTCCCCGAGGATGGAAAATTGCCGGCCCTGCGTGTGTGCTTGCACGAGATGTCGAACCTGCTCCTGGGTGAGTCCCCGCTCCCTGGCGACACGCGAAACTTGAAACTCGGCGGCGGCAGGAGAAATGTCGGGATCGAGACCCGAAGCCGAGGTAGTCACAAGATCGGCCGGAATCGGAGTGCCGGGGTTCTCGGCTTGAAGACGTGCGACATCGCCGGACACGCGGTCGATGAACTTCTGATTGGTGGGTCCGAGATTGGAGCCTTGAGAATTCGCCGCATCGTAGCCGGCATTGCCGGCCGCGGATGGACGGGAATGGAAGTAGCCGGGTCCTGCGAACGGCTGGCCGATAATCCGAGAACCAATCGCGGCTCCGTTTCGCTCAATGAGCTGCCCATTGGCTTTGTCTTTGAAGGCAAGCTGCGCAATCCCGGTGACCACGAGCGGATAAACAATTCCCAGGAGTACCGTCGTCCATATCGTCATGAGCACTGCTGTAATCAAGTGTTTTTTCATGTCTCACCTACACCAATCGAATGCTCGCGATGAGCACGTCGATTAGCTTTATTCCGACGAACGGGGCAATCAGGCCACCCACTCCGTAGATCAGCAGATTACGGCGCAGCAGGGCTTCTGCGTTCATCGGCGTGTATTTCACGCCACGCAAGGCGAGTGGAATTAATGCAACGATGATCAGCGCGTTGAAGATGACGGCCGACAAGATCGCGGATTGCGGGTTGTGAAGGTGCATGATATCGAGCGCCTTCAGCACCGGGAAAGTCCCAGCGAACATTGCGGGAATGATGGCGAAGTACTTGGCGACGTCGTTGGCGATGGAGAAAGTGGTCAAGGCGCCGCGAGTCATAAGCAATTGCTTGCCGATCTCCACGATCTCGATGAGCTTGGTGGGATTGGAGTCGAGGTCCACCATGTTGCCGGCCTCTTTCGCGGCCTGCGTTCCGGTATTCATGGCGACACCGACGTCGGCTTGCGCAAGGGCGGGAGCATCATTGGTCCCGTCTCCTGTCATCGCCACCAGCTTTCCCTCGCTCTGCTCGCGGCGGATCAAATCCATCTTGTCTTTGGGCGCCGCCTCGGCAAGAAAGTCGTCGACTCCGGCCTCACGGGCGATCGCTGCGGCGGTCAACGGATTGTCCCCGGTAATCATCACCGTCTTGATGCCCATCGCGCGAAGCTGGTCGAAACGCTCGCGCATGCCGCCTTTCACGATGTCCTTTAAATAGATCACGCCCAAGGCACGAAAGTTTTCGGCAACGACCAGGGGAGTTCCGCCGGAGCGAGCGATCTGTTCAACCGTGCTCATGACTTCCTTGGGCAAGCCCGTTCCGTTTTGTGCCAGGTATTTGGAGACGGCATCCACTGCGCCCTTGCGAATCTCACGCCCGTCGAGATTGACACCCGACATGCGAGTCTGGGCGCTGAAAGGCACGAAGACGGCTTCGTGCGCGCCCAGTTCCCTGCCCCTCAGGCCATAGCGCTGCTTGGCAAGAACAACAATGGAGCGGCCCTCGGGAGTTTCGTCGGCGAGGGAAGACAACTGGGCAGCGTCGGCCAAGTCGTTCTCCACGATGCCGGGCGAAGGAATGAATTCGGCAGCCTGCCGATTTCCCAGGGTAATGGTGCCAGTCTTGTCGAGCAGCAGGGTGTTTACGTCACCCGCGGCTTCTACCGCACGCCCGGACATGGCCAGCACGTTGTGTTGAACGAGGCGATCCATGCCGGCGATTCCGATGGCGGAAAGCAAGCCACCAATCGTCGTCGGGATCAAACATACGAGCAACGAGACCAAAACAAACACCGTCTGGGGAGAGCCGGAGTAGATCGCAAAAGGCTGCAGGGTCACAACCGCAAGAAGAAAGATGATGGTCAATCCGGCGAGAAGAATGTTGAGCGCGATTTCATTGGGGGTCTTCTGCCGTTCGGCTCCTTCGACCAAAGCGATCATGCGGTCGAGAAACGTTTCACCCGGATTCGATGTGATACGGACCTTGATCACGTCGGAAAGAACGCGAGTCCCGCCGGTCACGGCCGATCGATCGCCTCCGGCTTCGCGAATGACGGGGGCGGATTCGCCGGTAATCGCCGATTCGTCGACGGAAGCGACTCCTTCAATTACCTCGCCGTCACCTGGAACGAATTCTCCGGCAGCGACAAGGACAACATCGCCAGCTCGCAGTTTTGCGCTGGGAATGTTTTCGGTTCCGCCATTAGGCAACAACCGCTTGGCCATGGTCTCGGATTTTGCCTTGCGCAAGGTGTCGGCCTGAGCTTTGCCCCGGCCCTCAGCCATGGCTTCGGCAAAGTTCGCGAACAACACCGTGAACCAAAGCCACAGGGTGATCTGCAGGTTGAAGGCGAAATCTCGCTTTCCCAAAAATAGGAGCGCGGTGGTGACGACACTGCCGACTTCCACCACAAACATGACCGGGTTCTTCATCATGCTGCGGGGATTGAGTTTTACGACACAGTCGAGCAAGGCGCGGGTGACAATCTTTCCATCCCAGAGGCTCTTGCTCTTTGTTTTTGCGTTTGCGGTCATCGGGTCCTCAGAAAGTCTTTCCCGCCACCATCAACAGGTGCTCGAGAATCGGGCCCAGGCTCAGGGCTGGGAAGAAGGTAAGGGCACCGACGATCACGATGACCGACACCAGCAACGTGGTGAACAGCGGCGTGGTCACGGGAAAAGTTCCGGCTGATGCGGGCACAATTTTCTTTTGTGCGAGGTTCCCGGCGATGGCGAGCATCGGAATAATCATGAAAAATCTTCCGATCAGCATGGTGAAGGCGCCCGAGACGTTGTACCAGGGAGTGTTGCCGTTCAGGCCGGCAAAAGCGGAACCGTTGTTCCCCGCCTGCGAGGTGAACGCATAAAGAATTTGCGTGAGTCCGTGGGGACCAGGGTTACTGATGCTTGACGTTCCGAAACTGGCCACGGATGACATCGCGGTCAAGCAAAGAATGATCAGCGGAAACACGAGCGTGACCAGCATGGCCATCTTGACGTCGTAGGCCTCTATCTTTTTGCCTAAATACTCGGGAGTACGACCGACCATGAGTCCGGCGATGAAAACGGCCAGAACCACGTAGATCAAAATGCCATACATTCCCGCCCCGACGCCGCCAAACACCGTCTCGCTGAGCATGATGTTGACGAGCGGAACCATGCCGCCGAGCGGAGTAAACGAGTCGTGCCAGCTATTGATCGCACCACAACTGGCGTCGGTGGTCACGGTGGCAAAGAGGGCGGAGTTTGCAATGCCAAAGCGGACCTCTTTCCCCTCCATGTTGCCGCCGGATTGCACCGCGCTGGGATGCTGATCGACCCCTTTCAGCAGAGGATTGCCCAGGGCTTCGGCCCGGTAAGCCGTGACAATCCCACACAAGAACAGGATGGCCATGGCTGACCACACCGCCCAGCCATGCCGCGGCGATTTCGTCATGCGACCCAATGTGTAGGTGAGGCCTGCCGGAATCGCGAAGATAGAGAGCATCTGGAGATAGTTGCTGAAAGGCGTCGGATTTTCGAACGGATGAGCGCTGTTTGCATTGAAGAAGCCGCCGCCGTTGGTGCCGAGCATCTTGATTGCTTCCTGGGAAGCAACCGGACCCTGGGCAATGGTTTGATCGGTGATCGTGTCCATCACGGGTTGGCCATCTGGACCAACCAACGGTTTCCCGTCGGCACCTACCTTCTGAACATGCTGGGGCTCCATCAGCTTTACGGTGTCGTAGGGCCGGAAATTTTGCACGACACCTTGGGAGACGAGAAGCGTGGCGTAAACCACGCACATCGGGAGCAGCACCCACAAGGTGCCGCGCGTAAGGTCCACCCAGAAATTTCCGATGGTTTTCTTTTCCGTGCGCGCGATGCCGCGAATGAAGGCGATCGCTAATGCGATTCCCACGGCGGCGGAGACAAAGTTGTGATACGCCAGTCCGGCCATTTGCGTGAGATAGCTCATCGTGCTTTCGCCGGAGTAGTTCTGCCAATTGGTGTTGGTGGTGAATGAAGCCGCTGTATTAAAGGCCAGAAAAGTTTCGACCGCACCGAATTTTTGCGGATTGCCCGGCAGCAGCCCTTGCAGGCGCTCGATGAGGTACAGCAACAACATGGAAACGCCACTGAACAGCAGCATGCTGACCGCGTATTCGGCCCAAGGCATCTCTTGCTTTTCATCGACACCGGTAGCCCGATACAACAAGCGCTCGATCGGGCGAGCCAAAGGGTCAAGGAACGTGCGCTCGCCAGAAAAGACCTTTGCCATGAAAGAGCCCAGCGGCTTTGTCACCGCCAGAATCAGGGCCAGGAAGAGAAATATCTGGAACCAGCCGTTTGCAGTCATGTCAAAATTTCTCGGGACGCAGCAGCGCGTACAGGAGGTAGGCCATCAACCCCGCGGAGATCAAAAGCATGATGATTGACTCAGCATTCATAAGCGCGACCTATTTCATCCGTTCACAGAACTGCACGTAACCCACCGACAGCGCGAAGAATGCAACGGTCAGTGCTACGAACAAAAGATCCTTCATACGATTACCTCGATCCTCACGGGCATTTCGTGCTCAGAACTTGACCAAGATCGCCATGGACGCGCGATCCTCGGTCTTGCGCAGATCCGGGAACCACCCCGGAATAGTCGTTCCTGGGCTCCCGTTGTTTCCTCCCGGAGGCGTAACGCCGCCCGGACCGCTCCAATACGGCACGTTGGAATGACGGTGGTTGAACTCCCAGCGGAACGTGATGTACTGGCTGGGCATGTAGTCGTAGGTTCCGGAGATGTCCCAGGCCTTGAAGGGATCGCCAGGATTCTCCGTGAAGTAAGGCGTGCCCGTGGTGGCGGTAGCCCCATCGATCGGAGGCAATAGAACGAGGTAGCGACCGGGGTTGTTGATCTTGCCGCCGCCTACCGTGAAACCGTACCGGTCCTTGTGGAACCACCAACGGTTGTAGAGCATGAAGCCAAGAAAGCTCTGCTTGTAATCAATGATGTTGCCCTTGGCGTCCTTCTTATTTGTGGTGCAGTTCACGCCGCCACCGGATTCGCAGCCCACATCCCCAGTGAGACTGAAAGCCATCTTGTCCAGAAAGCGCTCGGGATGGTCGTAGTATTTAACTTCGACGCTGTTGTCGGTGTGATAGCGGGTGCGATTGGGAATACCTACGGCGTCAGCGCCGAGACCATAATTGTTGGAGATGATCGAAAGCCACGGGGTCGGACGCCACAGAATCTGCCCGCCAAGACCCAGGCGGCCATTGGGGCGCGCGTACGACTGCCAGCCGTTGATAATCCAGGGCTCGATCTTCAGTTTCTCGGTGGGGAAGATCTGGATCCGCATGCCGGTGAAAAACCACGGCGTGTTAGACGATACGTAAGAAGGCTGATAAGCCCAGTTATCGAATTGATAGAAGCTGAACAGCCCAACGTAGGACAAAAAGATTCCGGCATCGACGTTGATTCCATGCAGCGCGTTGATGTGATACCCGCCGTAGGCCTCATTCAGATAGCGGTAGGCGTTGTCCAATTGCCACTGGCCACGCGAGTAGCTGGCATCGTTGCGTGGCGTTGCTGTTGAATACAACCCGAGTTGGGTGAACACGCGCGCACGAACATTGTCGTAGTGGAAGTCTCCACCGATGCCCAGGTGGGTGAGGCTGATCTCGTTGGAGCGAAATACTTCGCTCGAACCGCCGATGGTGTCGTCTTTGGGATGGTTGAAATCGTAGTGGTAGGCAACGTCGGCGCGAATCTCCGGCGTAAAGAACTTCGAATCAAAGGCGGGTTCCTTGGTGCGCGGATTGCCGTTCAACCAGGTCCAATCCGCAAAAGCGAATGGTTCGGCTTTCTGCGGTTTCGCCGGTGGCGGTGTTGTCTCAGCCTGCGCCGAACTCGAGGATGCTGGCGAGGCCGCGAGAGACGAGGAAGCGATGCCGTTTGCCGGAACTACTTGGGGAGCACCTGCACCGGGATCAGTTCCCTTCGCCGCAGAAGCCGACCGTTGTTTCAGTCGCCCTTCCAGTTCCTGAATCCTTGCTCGCATCCGCTCGAGCTCCTGCAGGATCTGAGCGTCGGTATCATCGGGCTGGTCGCCTTTCGGCGCGACCGCTGGACTTGGTGCTCCATCCAATTTGGCTGTTTCTGTTTGAGCAAACGCGACGCTCATATTCAGGAGCGCCGCGACTATCGCGATGGCAAGCAGGAAACTAACGCTCGAGGCTTTCGTCATAAGAAATCCAGATCTCGCAAAAAAAGGTAGCGCAAAGCGACCCGCGCGGGCAAACTCGCGACCCATCAATTGCCTGAGTGGTAAGCAAACAGCTTAGTGGACCAGATCTGGCGTAAGGAGCGAGTAATGGTTTTCTAAAGATTTCGTAAGGGAAAGAACCCAAGTTCTCGGATCAGGAAAACTGCCAGCGCGCAATCATGACTCGCCGGGCTCAAAACGATAACCCACCCAGGGTTCGGTGACAATGTAGCGAGCCGATGTGCCATCAGGTTGGAGCTTCTTGCGGAGTTGTCCGACGAACACGCGCAAGTACTCGACTTGCTCGGTGCTCTGGCCGCCCCAAATCGCGCTTAGCAGCGTGCGATGTGTAATGACTTTCCCGGGGTGGCGCGCAAGATACAGGAGCAGTTCGAATTCTTTAGGCGTGAGATGGACATCGTGAGCACGAACCTGGACCTTGTGCGCAGCCAGATCGATCACAAAGTCACCGACTTCGATACGTTGCGCTTCCTCGCCGATGGATTGGGCACGACGCAATGCTACGCGCACTCGTGCGAGGAGTTCCTCCATGCCGAAGGGTTTGGTGACGTAATCGTCCGCGCCGGCGTCGAGGGCTTGCACTTTGGTTCGCTCTTCTCCTCGAACCGAGAGGATCAGGATCGGCACCTGCGTTGTAGTCCTGAGACGCCGCGTGAGTTCCAAGCCATCCATGTTGGGCATGGAGAGATCGGTGATGACCAGGTCGGGCGTCCAATCCCTCATGATCTCCAGAGCGGTTTCGCCGTCATTCGCGACACGCACGTCGTAGGAATGCGAGCCAAGACTGGTGCGCAAGACGCGTGTGATCTGGGTCTCATCGTCGACGACGAGAATTTTGCGAGGCGAGGTCACGGGATTTATGACGGCTCCTGTGTAACGATGTGCACGTCGACCGCCGGGGCATCGCGCAAAAAACGATGAATCGCAGAAATGTACAAGTAGCGCCGCCAGCCGGTGGTGGCGGAGCGGCCGAACACCACGTGCGTGATGTGCTTTTCATGCACGACCTCGGCAACGGCCCCGGCGACAGTGCGTCCTTTGACGCGCACGACATGTGCTCCGACGTTCTCGGCAAACTGGACGTTGGCCTGAAGGCTCTTTTGATTACGCTCTGAGGTGTCCTGCCCCATGTCGACATACACGATGTACAACTCGCCGTCGAGCGCCTGCGCCATGCGGGCGCCGCGAGCGATGAGATGTTGCGCCGCCGGATTGGAACTGATGCAGACTGCGATGCGCTCGCGGACACCGAGACTTCTTCGAGAGTCCTGCTTGTCGAGGTAGGTTTCCAGGCTGCGATCCACCGCATGGGTCACATGGCGCAGGGCCAATTCGCGCAGAGCAATCAGATTTCCCGGGCGGAAGAAATTGCCGAGAGCGCGCTCGACTCTCTCCTGCGGGTAGATATCGCCGCGCCGCATGCGATTCTGCAGGGCTTCGGGCGTGAGGTCAGCCATGACGACCTCGTCGACCCGCTGCAACACCCAATCCGGCACCGTCTCGCGGACCTGAATTCCCGTAATTCCCTGGACGGTCGGAGTTACGCTCTCCAAGTGTTGGATATTCATGGTTGAAAGTATGTCGATGCCGGCGTCGAGCAGTTCAAACACATCTTCGTAGCGCTTGCGGTGCTTGCTGCCTTCGATGTTCGTGTGCGCCAGCTCATCAACAATGGCAACCTGCGGTTTACGGGCGAGGATCGCGTCCACATCCATTTCCTCAAAGAGCGCGCCCTTGTAATCGAGTTTCTTACGGGGCACGGCTTCGAGCTGGTCCGCCAGATCCGCGGTAGCTTTCCGGCCATGGGTCTCAACT
>Ga0210401_10001888_pt1 | contig 23787 bp, 26 predicted proteins | sample IncBWH32MmetaG_FD_150866 | JGI IMG/M metagenome (GOLD analysis project Ga0210401, IMG submission 150866) | Forest soil microbial communities from Barre Woods Harvard Forest LTER site, Petersham, Massachusetts, United States - Inc-BW-H-32-M | ecosystem: Environmental > Terrestrial > Soil >... | reverse complement strand
GACGTCGAAACATTCGACCTCACCCTCGGCCGAACGCGCGGCGATCACCGAGACCTCGCGCTCGTACGGCACGAAGGCTTCGAGGATCGCGGCCCTGGTGCCAAGCTCGTCCCAGACGCGGTCGAGATCGTCGCCGTCGCGAATGATCGTCTGGCCCTTGCCGTCATAACCAAAGCGGCGGGTCTTCAGCACCGCCGGCCGGCCGATCCGCGCGATTGCGGACTGCAGGGCTGCCACCGAGGTGACATCGGCATAGGTCGCGGTCCCGATACCCAGGTTCCTGACAAAATCCTTCTCGGCGAGGCGATCCTGCGTGGTTTCGAGAACGGTTCGGCCGGGCAGCACCGGGCGGCGGGCCGCGAGTACCGCGGCAGCGGCGGCCGGCACATTTTCGAACTCGTAGGTGATGACGTCGACGTCACCGGCGAACAGTTCCAGCGCTTCGACATCGGCATATTCGGCGCAGGTGGAGGCCTGCACGACGTCGAAGGCCGGCGAATCCGGATCGGGTGAGAAGATCTGACAGCGGAAGCCGAGCCGTGCCGCGGCCAGGGCCAGCATCCGGCCCAATTGTCCGCCGCCGAGGATGCCGATGCTGTCGCCGGCCTTCAGCGTCACCGGAGCTTGTGTGGTCACGCCCCTTCCTCCGGGCGTTCGGCGACGGCGTCGGACTTCTGTTTGCGCCAGGCGGCCAGTCGCGTGGCCAGCGCCGGATCGTTCAGCGCGAGCACGCTGGCCGCAAGCAGGGCCGCATTGATCGCGCCCGACTTGCCGATCGCCAGCGTGCCGACCGGCACACCGGCGGGCATCTGCACGATGGAATAGAGCGAATCGACGCCTGAGAGCGCCTTGGATTCAACCGGCACGCCAAAAACCGGCAGTTCGGTGAGCGACGCGGCCATGCCGGGCAGATGCGCAGCCCCGCCGGCGCCGGCAATGATGATCTTGAAACCCGCGGTCTTGGCGCCCTTCGCGAAGGCATAGAGCCGCTCGGGCGTCCGGTGGGCCGAGACGATGCGTCTTTCGCAGGGCACTCCCAGCGCGGCCAGTGTCTCGGCTGCGTGACGCATGGTATCCCAATCCGACTGGCTTCCCATGATGATGGCGACAGAGGCGGTCATTGGATAAAATCTTCTCGGGAATCCAGAAACATAGACCGGATTATAGGTCTCGGATGGGGGTCTGCAAGCCGCGGCTCGGGAGCCGTATTGGACTATCCTGTCTTGGTGAATCCCGGCAAGGCTTCATCCGCAGGCTGGAGCAGGGATGCCCATGAAAAAGAAGTCCGGCGCGGGCAAGAGCGGATGGCGCGGGCGGGGATCGCGGCAGGTAGGGCAACACCCACTTCGTGTTCGGGCGAGCCAGGACGCCGCCAGGCAGACGATCCGGCGCCTGAAGGCCGAACTGTCGCGCGCGCTGGCGCTGATCGGCGAGTTGCAGGCGACAGCCGAAACCGACTTCCTGCTCGGCATCCGCAACCGCCGTGGTTTCGAGCGCGATCTCGCCCGCGCCATCGCCTACATCAAGCGCTATCCCGCCACCGCCGCGCTGATCGTCCTGGATGTCGACGGCCTGAAACCCGTCAACGACAATTTTGGACACGCGGCCGGCGACGAAGTGCTCAAGGCTGTCGCTGCCGTCCTGACCACCCAGGTCCGGTCCTCCGACGTGGTCGCGCGGCTCGGCGGCGACGAGTTCGCGATCCTCTTGTGGAACCTGAGCGAGACCGACGCGAGGGCGAAGGCGGCCCTCATGGAACATGAGATCGACCGGCTCAGCTTCGTGTTTCGCGGCCGCACGGTCACCGCGGGCGCCTCGGCAGGCATTGCAATGCTGGATACGCATGCCGAGATCGGCAGGGCGCTCGAAGCCGCCGACAGCGCGATGTATCTGCGCAAAGCGCAGCGCCGGCGCGAGGCCGCGCCATAGCCTCTCGTTTTCAAGCGAAGTGGGCACCGGTTCGCGCGAAGAAAACGCGTCAAAACAAAACGTGTGTTCTACAGCTCGTTCAGGTCGCTCGGCACATGGCCGAATGTCCGCAGCAGCTTGGCGTCGCCGAATTCGCCCATCATCGGGTCGCCGGTGCGGCTGAAGGCGATCGCGCCGATATGGCCGGGGGCGCGCGACAACATCTCGGCGCGCCGCAGCGCCGTGGTCGAGCTCTGACACTCTTCCGCCGTTCCCGCGACCGGCGATCCGTTGTCGTCCTGCAGAAACGGAATGGCGACGTAGTAGGTGATATCGGCCATCGCCTCCTCCTTTCAGGCCACTTGACTGCTCGGGCTTGATCGTTGCTTCGGCATGCAGCCGGATGAAATCGCCTCGCGCAATTCAAGAAGCTCGAGTTCCAGGTACTCGTTCGCCATGATCAGCGCCTTGATTGTCGACCGCAAATTGCCGTCGCACATCGCAATGGCCTGGTCGCAGGCCTGTTCGTAATGGCTGTTATCGGTCGATGAGGTCGGTTCAGGCATCGCGATATCCTCAAGGCGCGCGTACGGGGAGAGGCTGCGAGCAGATGTTCACATTTTGTTCTTGTCGAGTCAAGGACTTTCCGCCAGGCGCTTGTCCGTCCCCTCAGGCGATGATGTCAGGGGTAATCTGGTCCTCGATGAAGGCGATGCGGTCACGCAACTGCAGCTTGCGCTTCTTCAAGCGTTGCAGCCGCAGCAGATCTGGTGCCGGCGATTGATGCAGTGCATCGATCGCCGCGTCGAGATCGCGGTGCTCCTGCTGCAGCCTGGCCAATTCGGCCTGCAGCATGCGCTCGTCATCGTCAGTCATGGTGCATGTCAGCTGAAAAACAGGACGATACTGCAAACCGAAGTGGAAAGCCCAGGCGAAATATTGTTCCCTCACGCGCGAGCCCGCAAGCGTCCAGCGCGGTATTCAACAGTCAAAGCTTTGATTTGAAAGGGAGAGGCTCCGTAGATTCGCGTAGGTCGGGCACAGACAGCTCGGCAGTTCCTTGCTCACGCTTCATTACACATGCAACCTCAAATCTATCGACGGGATTTTCAATTCCCATCGACAGACTCGTGAAGTGGTGTAGACTTCTCAGTCCGGATCGAATCCGAGGTGGACCCCTGCATCGATCCGATGTCAAACCCTGCCGAGGAGGTTTCGAATGGCGATACAGGCGCATCTCGTTGAGCTGGAACGAAAACACAAGCTTCTTGAAAATGAGTTGCACGAAGCCCTCGTACACCTGTCAACGGACGACCTGCAAATAGCCGAGTTGAAGCGCCGGAAATTGATGGTGAAGGACCAGATCGAGCGGTTGAAGCACGCCGCCGAAGAGACGTTGCACTGAGTCTGTAAGTCACATCCCTTCAAGTCGAAATGTCTCTGGGTGAGCTGATCCGCTCATTCAAGGGAGCGTATTTTTGAAACGCGTGGCACAGGGCGCTCGTGCCGCGCGTTTTCTTTTCCGAGGCCTGCGCTTCTACTTCAAATCGGTGGCGCGCGCTTCAAATCGAGGACGCGAGCGCGCCGACATGATCGGCGATCGCCAGCGATGATGTCAGTCCCGGCGATTCGATTCCGAACAGATTGATCACTCCATCGACGCCGTGATCCTCCCGCCCCTGGATCACGAAATCCTGCGAGGCGATTTCGGGCGGCACGATTTTCGGCCGCATGCCGGAATAGCTCGGCATCAGCGCGCCGTCGGGCAGATCAGGCCAGTAGCGCCGGATCGCCGGATAAAACCGCTCCGCCCGTTTCGGGTCGACGGCGTAATCGATCCGGTCGACCCATTCGACATCGGGGCCGAAGCGCGCTTGTCCGGCCATATCGAGGGTGAGATGCACGCCGAGGCCACCGGGCTCGGGCACCGGATAGATCAGCCGCGAGAACGGTGCCTTGGCGCTGCAGCTGAAGTAATTGCCCTTGGCGAGATACGGCTTTGGGATCAGCGCCTCCGGCAGGCCAGCGATGTTGCGCGCGACATTGGGCGCATCAAGTCCGGCGGCGTTGACGAGCAGGCCGCACGCCAATGTCATCGGCGCATCGCCGCCGGTCTCGATCACGATCTCGCCGTCCTTCGCGGTGGCGCGCAACAGCGGCGTGTGGAATGCGAACGCCGCGCCGGCATCCTCGGCCTCGCCGCGCAACGCCAGCATATAGGCGTGGCTGTCGATGATTCCCGTTGAAGGCGAGAGCAGCGCGGCGTCGCAGTTCAGCGCCGGCTCGAGGTTGCGCGCGGCCTCGCCGGACAGCACCTGCATGTCGTCGACGCCATTGGCTTCGGCATGGGCCTTGATCGATTGCAGCTTCTCGGTCTCCTTCGCGCTGGTTGAGACGATCAGCTTGCCGCAGTTGCGATGCGGGATGCCGTGCTCGTTGCAATAGCGGTACAGCGCATGTTTTCCGGCGACGCACATCTGCGCCATCAGGCTGGCTGCGCGATAATAGATGCCGGCGTGGATCACCTCGCTGTTGCGCGATGAGGTGACGGTGCCGATGCCCTCCGCCGCCTCCAGCACGATCACCTCGCGCCCCGCCAGCGCCAGCCGCCGCGCGATGGCGAGCCCGATCACGCCCGCGCCTACGACAACGCACTCGGTTCTTTCCATTGACGTTCAGATCCCGATCAAGTCGCGCGCCGGTTGCGATGACCTTGAAAAACCCCGCGAAAGCCGTTGCCGTGCGCGGTCGCCTTTAAGGAAGCATTAGTCATATCGGGGCATTTGCCGTGGCCAAAGTGGTATTTCGACGCCGCTCGAGCAGGCGTTTACTCGATTCAAACCCACGAAGCCAGACAGTCGGCCTCGGAAATACGCGGGTGAGTGATGGTTGGCGAGTTTGCGCAGGCGGGCGGCAGAATTTCGGTTCTTGCGCTCGCCGTAACGTGCTTGGCGGCCATGGTCGCGCCGTTCGAGGCCGCGTGGGGCATGTCTGATCAATTTCTGCCGCTGAGCCATGTCGGCGCGTTCGATCCCGGCGTGTTCTGGGAAACGCTGATCGGCGCCGTCGTCGTCTGTTCCTTCCTGCTTGCCGTCGTGCTCTCGGCGCATTCGGCCGTGCGCCGCGCCAGGCGCGCCAGGCTGCGCAGGGACGCCTTCATCAGTTCTGCGCTGAACAATCTCAGCCAGGGCGTGATGATGACGGATGCGCAGGACCGGGTCGTCTTCTGCAACGATCGTTTCTATGAGATCTATGGGCTGAACCGTGCCGACGTCACTGACGAGATGACGGGCAGGGAGTGGATCGAACTCGGCCGCCAGCGCGGGCAGATCAACGTCACGGCCGCGGAGCTCAAGCGGCTGGCCTTCCGGCCGGAGGGGTTCATTCTCGAACTGCCGAACGGCCAGTCGGTGATGCAGAAATTCTTCCGGACGCCGAATGGCGGCGGCATCGGCATCCACGAGGATTGCACGGCGCAGCGCAAGCTGTCGCAGCAGCTGGCCTCGACCAAGCAGTTCCTCGAATCGCTGCTGGACAATGTCCCGGTCTGCGTCGCCGCCAAGAGCATCGAGGATGGCAGCTACATTTTTGCCAACCGCGCCTACGAGAACTTCTGGCAGTTCTCCCGCGACTTCGTGGTTGGCAAGCGCGCCGACGAACTGTTTCATGAAGGCTCGGCCGGGAAGATCGAGGCGGCCGATCGCGCGGCCTTCGAGTCGGATGACGGCCTGTTCCACAACGAATTCGAGGTCGAGCGCGGCGGCGAGAAACGCCGGGTCGCCTCCACCCGGATCGTCGCGCGCAATGCCGACGGTCAGCCGGAGTTTTTGCTGATCCTGTTCGAGGACATCACCGAGCGGCAGCAGCTCTCTCGCGAACTGGAGACCACCAAGAAATTCCTCGAACTGGTCGTCGACAACGTTCCGGTGTCGCTGATCGTCGAGCGCGTGTCGGACGGAAAATATCTGCTGGCCAACCGCAGCGCCGAGGTCATTCTCAACCGGCGGCGCGAGGAGGTCACAGGGCTGACGGCGGCCGACATCTTCAATCCGCGCGAGGCCAGGCTGATCGTCGCCCGCGACGAGGCCGCGATAAAGAAGCGCAGCCTGCTTGCCGAAGAGCATCCGATCTCGACCAAGGATGGTCTGCGCCTGTTCCTGACCCGCCGCGTCACCCTGCTGGATGACGGCGGCGATCCGCAATATCTGATCAAGACCTACGAGGACGTCACCGACCGAAGGCAGACCGAATCGCGCATGGCCCACATGGCCTATCACGACGGCCTCACGGATCTTCCGAACCGTGCCGCCTTCCTGCAGGCCTTGGCGCAGATGATCGAGGCCTGCGAAGGAAGCGGCGAGGAGTTCGCCGTGCTGTCGGTCGACCTCGACGGCTTGAAGGAAATCAACGACGTGTTCGGTCACGCGACCGGCGACAAGGTGCTGATCGAGGTCGCGAACCGGATCCAGACCGTGGCGCGCGGCGGGGTGGTGGCGCGGCTCTCGGGCGACGAATTCGGCCTGATCATCGACGGCAAGCAGCCCGAGGCCGGCATTGCGCTCGCCCGCCAGCTCGTCGAAGCCATGGCGAAAGAGTTCCAGATCGACGCCCGCGCGGTCCGCACCGGCGTGACCACCGGCATCGCGGTGTTCCCGCATAACGGCCAGGATGCCGCCTCGCTGCTCGCCAATGCCGGCGCGGCGCTGTTCCGTGCCAAGGCAAAGTCACGCGGAACGATCAGCGTCTACGAGCCGGAGATGGACCAGCAGATCCGCGATCGTCGCGTGCTGCACCAGGATCTGTCGGGTGCGATCAGGAATGGCGAATTGTCGCTGTATTTCCAGCCGCAGGCGATTTCCGGCCAGACCGTCGACGAGAGCGAGATCATCGGCTTCGAGGCGCTGGTGCGCTGGCTGCATCCGGTGCGCGGCTTCGTGGCACCGGCCAATTTCATTCCGCTGGCGGAAGAAAGCGGCCTGATCGTCGAGATGGGCGAATGGATTCTGCGCGAAGCCTGCAGGGAGGCGGCGTCGTGGCCAAAGCCGCTGCAGATCGCGGTCAACCTGTCGCCGGTGCAGTTTATGCATGGCGATCTCGTCGGCCTCGTGCACTCGATCCTGCTCGAGACGGGGCTGGCGCCGGGCCGGCTGGAACTCGAGATCACCGAGGGCGTGCTGATCGAGGATTTCGATCGCGGCCTCGCCTTGCTCAGGCGGCTGAAGGCGCTCGGCGTCCGCGTCTCGATGGATGATTTCGGCAGCGGCTATTCGTCGCTCAGCTATCTGCAGGCGTTTCCGTTCGACAAGATCAAGATCGACCGCGACTTCGTGCTCAACCTCGGCCGCAATCCGCAATCGGCGGCGATCGTGCGCGCCGTGATCGGGCTGGGCCACGGGCTCGACATGTCGATCGTGGCCGAGGGTGTCGAGACCCAGGAACAGCTCTCGTTCCTCGCCGATCAGGGCTGCGATGCCGTGCAGGGCTATTTCATCGGCAGGCCGCTGCCGATCACGCAATATTCCGGCCTGATCGGGCGCGATGGCAAAGTGATGGAGCCGGTGCGCAAGACCGGCTAGGTGTAGGGAGTTTCGATTCTCTGCACTCGGTCTTGCGTATGGCGGACTACGATCTCGCGATCATCGGCGGTGGGCTCAATGGCGTGAGCCTGGCGCGCGATGCCGCCGGCCGCGGCTTGCGAGTGGTGTTGTTCGAGCAGGGCGATCTCGCCTCCGCTGCGTCGTCGGCAAGCTCCCGGCTCATTCACGGCGATCTGGCGGCCCTGGAGCGCCGCAGCCTGTTGCGCGTGCGCGCCGCGCTCACCGAGCGCGATGTCTGGCTCCGTATCGCACCCCACCTGGTGCGGCCGATGCGGTTTGCGATCCCCGCCCATTCGGACGAGCGGCCGCTGTGGCTCTTGCGCGCCGGACTGCTGCTCTACGACCGCCTCGTGCCGCGGCCCCATCTGCCGCCTTCCACGACGATCGACGTGACCCACCATCCTCTCGGCAATGCGCTGAAGCGGCCGTTCGGAACCGCGTTCGAATATTCGGACTGCGTGGTCGACGATTCCCGCCTGGCGGTTGTGACCGCACGCGATGCGGCCGAGCGCGGCGCCGATATCTTCACCGGCGCACGCTGCGTGCGTGCCGACCGGGCCGAGGAGTGGCGGCTCGCGGTGATCGACCGCGGCCATCGCCGCATCATGACCGCGCGGGCGCTGGCCAATGCGTCGGGCGCCTGGACCGCGCAGGTCGCCGAGACGGTGCTTCGCATGCCGCTGCCGGTTTCGCGTATCCACCAGACGAGCCAGATCGTGGTGCGCCGGCTGTTCGACCAGGACAACGTCTATGTGTTCCAGAATCGCGACCAGCGCCTGATCTTTGCCAGTCCCTACGCGCATGACTTCACACTGATCGGCACGATCGGCCACGCCTTCAAGGGCGATCCGGCCGTGGTGACGACGCGGGCCGGCGACATCGCCTATCTCTGCGAGGCGGCCAACCGCTATTTCCGCGCCCAGATCGGCGCCTCCGACGTGGTCAGGGCGGTGGCGGGCGCCAACATGGCATTCGGGTCGGTTGGCGATGACGGGACCGAGGTCGCCTCGGTGCGACTGGACCGCCGCCGCCGCCAGGCGCCGCTGATCACGATGTTCGGCGGCGATGTCACATCGGCGCGGGCGCGCGCCGAACGAGCCGTCGCCACCCTCACGCCGTTCTACCCGATGACGCCGCGCTGGACCGCCACCGCGCCGCTGCCGGGCGGCGACTTCGCCTGGGAGCAGTTCGACGAGCTGGTCGATGCGGCGCGCACGCGCTGGCGGTTTCTCGCCGAGGACGAGGCGCAGCGCTTGTTCAGCGCCTACGGCACGCGCCTTGCGGAGGTGCTGGGCGACGCCAAAAGCCGCGACGATCTCGCGCCGTTCTTCGGGCCGGAGCTGACGGGCGCGGAAGTTCGCTATCAGATGAAACGCGAATGGGCGCGCTTCCCCGACGACGTGCTGTGGCGGCGGACCAAGCTCGGGCTGACCATGGCGCCCGAGCATCGCGACGCGCTCGCGGTGTTCATGGCCCGCGGCGGGCTTTAGATCAGAACTGATCCATCGGGGACTTCAGACGTCATGCGCATCATGGCTTCGCGGCGGCCTTTCCCGGCGGCGGCGCAGGAGCTTGAGCAGGCCAACGACCAGCGCATCGAGCGCCAGGATGGTCGCGAGCACGGATACGAACGCGATCAGGAAAGTAGCAGCCCGGCTCCTGACCGGCATTGCCGCTTCGGCACCTTCCCGCATGGTGCCGCGCGGGATCTTCAAGGGATCGGCAACGGTGGCGATCAGAGCCGTAGCGTTCTCGATCAAGCTCCGGTCGGCTGTCGAGGCGTCGCGCAGGTCGAAAGCCAGAAGCCCGTCCTGGTTGACCTCGCCGGGCTTGCCGGTCACGCCCGCCGCGGCCGAGACCGGTGCTTGGCCGAGATCGATCTCCAGGGTTTCGGACGGCTTTGCGACGCTGCCCGTCGCGACTTCAGACGACGCACTCGGGTGGGTTTCAACCGCAGCAGGCGCGGGGACCGGACTGGCGCTCGCGGCGGTGAGCCGTGGGGACCAGGCGGACGCGGATCGAGCGGGCGATGATTTGGCGCCCGAAGACTTGGCGCCCGAAGACTTGGCGCCCGAAGACTTGGCGCCCGACGCTTTGCGCGCAGACGGCTTGATGGTGCCGATCAGCCGCCAGCACTTGTGACCGGTCGCGCGATCGATGCCGAGTTGCCAGACGCCACGGTGCGGCGGCAGGCCCTGGGCGGCGACGCAGTGTGTTGCGGCCGGCTGCTGCGGCTTCTCCGATGCGTCCCCGGCCTCGGCACGGGCTGCCTGAAACGCAGCCGAGCCGCCGGCCGACGCTTTCCTGCCAGCTCGGACGGAGCAGTTTCCTCTCTTTGCAGTTCTCGTCTGGCGCCAGTGGCTGCCCGCAGCCCCCGCCTCGGGGTGGCAGATGGACTCGGCCCGCGCCTGCGTCGCCGTTATGACGGCTGGCAAACCCACCAGCATGACCGCCGACACGATTGCTGAAATGAGCTTCGAATAATGAAAAGGACTCAAATTGGCTCCCGTCCCACGCAATCGTTTTCCGAGGCCTTCGAGCTCCAGGCCTGCAACTTCGCATAGAGGATGGAGGCGCGGATTGCGCGCGACAGCAGTGCTTAACCTTAAGGTCGAAGTGGATGGGCCGCTGGTTTCCAGATACGGACTTCGCGACTGTTCTGGTTGGTGTGAGGCGCGATGCGCACGCGTGAGGAGCGAGACCAGCAGCAACGCGAACGCGGACGAGCTCGTCTCTCCGGTTTTCTCCGGGGACGGGAATTCATAACCTGTTAACCATTAAGCTGATTGTTTGAGTTAAATCGATTTCCAGAAATTGCGCCAATCGCAACCTTCGGGACTGACCAAATGGCAGTTGAACAAAGGGTTTCCAGGATTCAACCAAGATTAGTCGTCGTCGAAGAGCGCTTCAGCCAGGCTGATGCCGCCTGGCCGTCGAATGCAGCCGCCCAGTCCATCCAGATCGTTCAAACCGAGCGATCGACCCCCGCAGGCAACGCACCCGAATTCGCCGCACCGATCGCGTCAATGCCGGATGGTGGCGATGCTCAGGCGCAGTCGCCCAACTACCACGAGGCCCTCGAAATGATCAGCAGCGCGGCTTTGACGATGGCGAGTATCGAGGATCAATCGCACAGGATCCGTGCGAACGCATTCGCCCTCACCCAGCGTGTCCGTTCGGAACGTTTCGAAACAGATCAACAAATCAGCGTTCTGCAGGGACAGCTGGAGGCAAGCCATTTCGTGGCTGAACAGCTCAGGCAACAACTGGCACAAGCGGAAGAACGCGCCAGTGTCGCGGAAGAATGGCTGCAGCGGTTTCAAGAGGCAATCGCCTCCGCCTTCGCGGCCCGTCGAACGGCCGAAATGGTCTCCTGAGGCGGAGCGGTGACGATCCCTCGCGCGCAGCGGGGAAGGATAGGCGCAAAAACGGCGGCCGTCCCTCGAGGACGCGGAAGCGAAGCTTCGGCTTTGTCGCACCGATCGATGCGATGCCGGTGAGGGGGATTCTCCACCCTGCGCCGCTCATGATTGCCCCCTCATCTTGTTCTGCATCCGACGCCATTCCGTTCTCAAGAACGAATCGCAATCGTGCAAATCGGCGCGGACGGGATCTTAACAATTGGTTCGCGCTGGGGAGCAGGCGTCGCGTGGATGAGCGACTCGTTCGCCGTATCCTGGAGAGCGACGGCCGAAGCGAGATCCGGAACGATTTGCAGAATGATGTCCCGCGTGCCGCTGCGCGGAACGTGGTCACGACCTGGCCGTGATCCGAAGCCGCCGCATCAAAGGGTCATGTCGGCGCCACGGCGAACGCCGTACGACCTAGTTCAGGTTCGCCAGGAACGCGTTGATCGCGTCAGCGCCTTGTTTTGGCTGCTGGCACATCCACCAATGACCCGCACCTTTCAAGACGGCGACCTTTGCCCCGGCGCGCTCGGCGGAACGGCGCGCGAGCGTCTCCCCGCCGCAATAGGAGTCTTCCGTCGCGATCAACGCCAGTCCCGGCTTGGCGGTTGCCCGGGGTAACCCGAATCCCAGATCGCGCATCACCGGCTGAGCGGCCGATCTGTACAGCGCCAGGATTGCCCGGCCCATGTCCCTGGTCGCACCCGCGGCCACTTTCTGGGCGATCGCAGAGGTCATGCCCAAGCTCTCATACCGCTGGACCAGGGCCTCGGCAGGCAGGCTAAGCATCTGTGCAACCGCCTGCTCGCCGATGTGTGCCGTCTGCCAGGCCCGCGCCATGTCGTGCCAGACGTAATCCGCGTCGAAGCACCCCAAAATATCGCTTGTCCAGGATCGTATCAGGCCTGGACGCTCCATTGCGATCCGCACGACGTGTCCCCCGCCCCAGTCATGCCCCACGAGATCGATCGGTTGTGGCCACTTGGTGAGTTCGCTGGCAAGCCAGTCGCGATAGGCGTCAGTGGAACAGTCAAAGCCGGAAGGGATTGCGGAGCCAAATCCGGGTGGAGACAGACGGACAACGGCATCACCGCACAGATGGGGGACGAGATCGTCCCAGATCGCCTCGGTTTCAGGATTTCCGTGAACGAGAACGATCGTCATCGAAGCCATTTCCCCAAAACAACACTGCACACGCCTGGGCGCTGAGCGCCGAAGTCAAGGCATTGTATGTATCGCTTCGGACTTAGCGCGGAAAGCCGCTTTTAGGCAGTTTTCGTTTGGACCGGATCACGACGTCCGGCCGGCTTGGCGTTTCTGCTGCTGGTCCATCGCGTCGAATATTGGCAGACCGCGCCGAGGTCTTTCGATGGCATCACCGACGTGATTTGGTGGCCACGACGATTACGGGCTGAACACACTGCCGAGAAATCGTTCCTTTTCGCCAGGCGCGTAACCCTGGGAAGCGCCAAAATACGGTTCATTGAAACTATTGTACGGTGCCGGCCGGTAATGGATCGGCGGCCCAGGTGGCGCGTAGGCAAAACCCGAAGCGGGGTCAGAGGCGATCATGCCCTGATTGGGACGAACAGTGGCGTGCCGCCGGTGTGCGTGATGCACCGTAGCCGCGTTCACAGAGCCACACAGGGTGATTAGAAGGCTCAAGGCCAAAACAGAACGCATCGCTTTTTCTCCAAGCGGCCCCGCTGCTTAGGTAAGGCTCAGCCGCGCCGTCCCAACAAATAGCGGCTTCACGATTGGTCACATCGCTGGCATCACGGGCGCGGGTGTCCACTTCATCATGGCGGAAGGAGTCTTAGACAATTGGTTCGCGTCGGGGAGCAAGCGTCGCCTGGACGAGCGACTTGTCCGCCGACTCGTTCGCCGAAGCTCGGAGAGCGGAGGCGGAAGCTCAACCCGTTCCCGCTGATCGGCCGATCGCCCAAGCTGCATGAGCAGGACGTCGCAAAACGACCAGTGTCGGTCCTCAGCCCTCCTTCTGCGGTGACGAAAAAATTGCCGGTGATGTCCGGGCGCGCACCACCGCCCGCCCCTCCTTCGCGAAGGCACACGCGGACCAGATGGCGCATGTTGCTGCGGCAGAACTGAGCAGCACCGGCGCGGAGAGCTGACTGATGCGCGACCGGCGCTGAGCGACGCAGACATGCGCTATCCGATACTCACCTCTTTCCGTGCTCCGTGAACACGTAGTCGCGGTTCTGCACTACAGTGTGGCACGCGAACCCGCACTTCGCATCGTTTTCCTGCGGCGGACTGTCCGCTACGGTCGCCGGCTTGAAACGTATCGGACGCCGCGTCATAGTCGAACGCGCCCCCATCCCCATCCGCAGCTATCCGCGAACCTCTTGCTGTCCTTCACCATGAAATCGACGTCATGCTGGATACCCGGCACGGTTGGCTGACCGGGATAGGTCTCCTGTTTTTTCGGGATCCAATGAACCTTCGCCATTTTGGCGCCGTCCGGGAAAGGCTTGCCATTGCCGGGCACACCCTCCTTGTAAGCGTCGATCATTTGCCGGATTCCCCCCGGTCACGGCAAGCTTGCCTTCGTTGTCGCTGATTGCGATCACGGGCCAGTCCTCGCACCCCCTGAACTCGGAGAACGAGAGCCCATTCGGCACTTGCAAGGCGTACTTGTCCTGTGAGGAAATCGCGACACCGGCCGCCAAGACGGCGATCGACGCCGAAATACTCAGACTGATCAGCTTGCTTCTTGTCATGGTCGCGTCTCCCTCATTCGGTTGAGCGGCGGATCATCCTTTGCTGGAAGTCGCCGCGTCGCATTGCCTTCTCCGGGGCTCAGGACCGTGCCGACCGTTGGTCACGAGGAACATGATTACAGCGTGGATTTCCGCGTGGCGAAATGGGACCCGATGCCACGGTTGCGAATGCCGAAGCGAAGCTTTGGCGATGTCGCATCGTAAGATGAGATGCGGTGAGGTGGATTCTCCGACTGCTGCGCCGCTGATGATCGTCTCTCATCTTTGTTCTGCATCCGACGGCATTCCGTTCTCAAAGAACGAATCGCAATCGTGCAAATCGGCGCGGAAGGGGTCTTAACAATTGGTTCGCGCTCGGCAGCAAGCGTAGCTCGGACGAGCGAAGCAACATCCGGGACGATTTGCGGGACAATTGAGTCGCGTACGTCGCTGCGCTCATGCGGCTTACCTGCTAAACCCATCCGACGCGCTCTGCGCCGATCGGATCGCCGTCTTCATGCCTAAACTGCGGTTCTGCCGCCATCGACCGCAAGTTTCGCGCCGTGGATGAAACTGGCGCGGTCCGTCGCCAGGAATACGATGGCTTCGGCGATCTCGTCCGCTGTCGCGGGACGCCCCGCTGGCGCCTCGGCGGCTAGTCGCTCGAGCCCTTCACCCATTGCGTCCGTGCCTTCCGTGCGCGTAGGTCCGGGGCTCACGGCATTGACGCGCACGCCGCTCGGGCCGTATTCTGCCGCCCAGACTTTCGTCAGGAGATTGATGGCGGCTTTGCTCGAGCCATAGAGGCTCATTCCTGATGCCCCGTAATCGGCGACCATGGTCGAAAGATTGACGATTGCGCCCTTGCCTCTCTTCGCCATCTGCGGGGCGAGTTCGGCAACCAGAAAATATGGTACTTTCACGTTGAGCGAATAGACCTTGTCGAACTGGCCCTCGTCCATTTCATGGGTCGGCCCGAAGGGATAGATGCCGGCATTGTTGATCAGGATATCGACCTGGCCGTTTCCAAGTTCGGTGGCCTTTCTCGCAACCTGGCGGCACTCGACGCATCCTGAAGATCGGACGCAATGAAGTCTGCCAGCCGGCCCGCCGCGCGTATGTCGGCGATGGTTGTTTCACCGCGCTTGACGTTGCGGCCCACGACCACGACATGGACTCCCAGCTCGGCCAGCTTGCCGGCCACGGCACGGCCAATGCCGCTCGTTCCTCCTGTGATGAGTGCGGTTGTAGCCATTTGCCAAATCCTCCTCGTATCAGTCCGGACGCTGAAGAAACGCTGGCGCGACACTTTGTTCCGTGCCAGAAACTACTTTCTCTGGTCGGCCCGTATGACCTGCTTGTGAACGGCGCGTCCAAAAGCCGAGCCCGCACCACGAGCTGCCGATCTTCTCGCGAGCGCGTCCTGAACGTCAGATCGACGGCACAGCCTGTCAGCTCATCGTAACAACGACTTTCCCCTTGGTGCGTCCGCTTTCGACGTAGGCCAGAGCCCCAGAAATTTGCGCAAACGGATATGCTTTGTCGACGATGACCTTCAGTTGATCCTGCTCGATCAATTCGGCAAGCTGAGCGAGGTCACTGCCGCTTGGATGCATGAAGAGATATCGATAGCTGACGCCTGCGCGCCGAGCTCGCGATCTGATGTTACGGCTGATGATCCAGAAAATGGCGGACAGAGCTTGGCGGCCACCGAGGTCCTTGATCGCAGCTTGCGGCTCTGGAACACCGGCGACTGAAACGATCCTGGTTCCTGGCTTCATGAGCGCGAACATCTGCTCCAGGGTTTTACCGCCGATCAGGTCAAATCCTGCGTCAAATCTGTCTTCCACCTTAGAAATGTCCTGAGCCGTATAGTCGATCACCTGATCGCAGCCGAGCGAGCCCACCAAGGCCTCACCTCGCTTGGACGCTGTTGTCGTCACATCGGCGCCCAGCCATTTGGCGATCTGAATGGCAAAAGTGCCGACGCCTCCGGCACCGCCTGAAATGAACAGTTTCTGTCCTGGTTTGACGCCAAGCTCGTCCTTGAGCGCCTGCAGAGCCGTCAGCCCGGCCAGCGGCACGGCCGCGCCGGCGGCAAAATCTAGATTTCGGGGCATAGGCGCAGCGTGATCTTCGTCGACGCATGCTTGCTCTGCGAATGCGCCGGCACGTTCCTTCGCGACCCGGGCAAACACACGGTCACCCACGCGGAATCGTCTGACGTCGCTGCCAACGGCAATGACTTCACCCGCGAGTTCGTTGCCGAGCACAAAAGGAAGCCTTGGCCGGTGGATAGCGCGAAGCTTCCCTTGTCGGAACTTGAAATCGACCGGGTTCAGGCCAGCCGCGCGCACTGCAACGAGAATATCGCGCGGCCCCGGCCTGGGTGCTGGGACGTCTGTCAGCCGCGCCCCTTCGGGGCCGCCGTAACGCTCGAGAACGTATGCGCGCATGACTTTCCATGCTCCGGCTTCCAGGGGTATCACCCGTTCGCTTTCCGGGTTGAGTGGTCCCAACTCTAACGTTAAAGTCAGGTTTAATGTCAATCGGGGGCTTGGCCATGCGAATCGGCGAACTCGCGCGGCGAAGCGGTCTTTCGACCTCACGCATCCGCTTTTACGAGGCCCGAGGGCTGCTCAATTTGGTTGTCAGGAAGGCCAATGGATACCGCGAATATCCATCCGACGCTCTCGTGATCCTGGGCATTATCGTCGGCGCACAGCGCACCGGCTTTTCTCTGGATGAGATCCGGCAGCTATTGCCCGTAAACCTCGGCAGCTGGCGGCGTGTCGAACTGATGGACGCCTTGCGTCGCAAGATCGCGGGCATCGAGCAGATGGAAAAGCAGCTAGGTGAAAGCAAGAGACAGCTTCAGGCCATCATCCGAAAGATTGACGGCAGGCCTGATGGTGTGGGTTGCGCGGACAACACCAAACGGCTGCTGAAGGAGTTCGTTGCGAGCGAACCGCGGTCTGTATCGAAGAAATCCAAAACGCACCGGGCGCGGTCCCGAGACGCCGCAGTGGCGCGCGGCTAACCACCTTCCGCCCCATATCGACGAGCTATTGGGGCCGTCCATGTCTTGGCGAGAGGTGTCAGTTATGGACCAGCGACGCCAAGGCGCGCCTATCGGCAGATGCAGCTGCCCGCGATCGAATGCGGCGCGTTGGCCGCCGCGCGGCCAAGTCCCATAGCATCACTGCCCGGAAAAAATCGGTGGCCGGCCTTCCGCCATCGCCCGCATCGCTTCCGCGGCGTCGCGCGAGCTCAACAGGCGGATGATGTCCGGGACCGAACGCTCAAGCGCAGCCGCCTCGCCATGGTCAGCCCAGACCTGCGCCTGCGCCATCGCAGCCTGCACCGCAAGCGGTGCCTTCCGGCAGATGTCATGCGCGAGCGCGAGGCCGGTTGCCTCGGCCTCGGCCAAGGGCGCAGTCAGCGCAACCACGTTCATGCGCAGCGCCTCGTCGGCGCAAAACTCTTTTGCGGTGAGCGAATGGCGCATCGCCGCATTCCAGCCGGCGGCGCGGATCAGGCGAAACAGGCCGCCGCCGAACGGATAGACGCCGAACCGCATCTCGTGAAACGCAAACCGGCAATTATCGGCGGCGACAGCGATGTCGGACGCGAGCACGAGCTCGAGACCCGCGTTGAAGCATTGTCCCTGCGCCACGGTCACCAGCGGCTTGCGACGCCTGGGGCCGGTGGTGCCGAAGGGATTGATCTGATGGTCCTCGAACGGATTTTTGCCCGCGGCCCAGCAGGGCAGCACATCGCCGACATCGACGCCGAGCGAGAAGTCGGCACCCTCGGCGGTGAGGAGCAGGCAGCGGATTGAAGGATCGGTGTCGAGCTCGGTGAAGATGCGCCCAAGTGCCCCAAACATCTCCATCGAAAAACGGTTGCCGCTTTCAGGGCGATTGAGTCTGAGATGGGCAAGGTGCCCTGTCACTTCGCAGGTCACGGTCGGCATCGGTTGCTCCGGTCCGGAAGGCGAGGCGCGCAGCATCGAGCAATCGGGCGTGCGCTGCCATGGCCGGACCGGCCAAAGCCTGCGCCGTTTCGGCCATCATCATTGAGGCTTCTTTTCCGGAAAACCGCTTCGCGGTTTTCCGGATCATGTCTTAGCTTTCCCGAAACCGCTGCCGATATTGGCCGGGCGACAGCCCTGCCACCTCGCAAAACGCCCGCACGAAGGCGCGGGTGTCGCCATAGCCGACCGCACCGGCGACACGGTCGAGCGTCGCGCCCCGGCGTTCGAGCAATCGCTTCGCGGCCTCGATGCGAACCCTGCGCAGATATTGCCGGGGCGACAGGCCGGTCGCCGCGACGAAACGGCGGTTCAGATTGCGCACGCTCATGCCGGCTGCCGCCACCATGTCGTCGAGCCCGATCGACTTGTCGTGGTGGGCCTCGATCCAGGTCTGCAGCATGAGCACCTTGTCATCGCCATGATCCCTGGGGGCGATGAACAGGAAATAGGGCCGCTGCGAGTCCGGATGGCGGTCGATCGACAGCGCCTTTGCCGTTGCAACCGCAAGATCATGGCCGGCGAGGCGATCGATCACATGGATCGCGAGGTACAAATACGACGTCGTCGCGCCCGCGCAGATCACCATGCCATCGTCGACGATCCGTTCATCGAGCTCCAGGCGCAGGGCAGGATAGCGTTGCGTGAAGAGCGTGCTGAAGGCTGGATTGGTGGTGACACGGCGGCCCGCGAGAACCCCGGCCTCGGCGAGCAGGAACGCGCCGGTGCAGCTCGACGCGCGCAGCGTCGAACGGGCTGGAAGCGACGCCAGCCAGGCGACGAGCGCGGTCTCCTGCGCGAGCGTCTGTTCGATGTCGTTGAAGATCGGCGGGATCAAGATGACGCCGCTGTCGTTGGCGTCCGCCACGGCGCAATCGGGATGGATGGTGTGTCCGCCATAGCCTTGCACCGGCTCGCCATCGGGCGTGGCGATCCTGACGTCGTTGCGCGACCAGCAGGGATCGGCGCGGCGGGCGGAGATGTAGGCTGCGATCGCGAAGGCGTCGGCCTGGCCGTAGACGGCCGACGTCATGCAGCCTTCGAATGCAACAAGGGTGATTCGCATCGGGTAGCCCCGCGAAATCCACGATCCGCCGCCGAGCTTAGCAAAGCCCGCAAAAACCCGCCGAAAATACTGGGCGTTACGCCGCGAATCGGTTGAGCCGGCACCGATCCGCCGCTAGCGTGTGGGGCGGGCCACTGGGGAATGGCTGAGGGACAGGAGAACATGGATGCCAGGAGCACGGAGCTGAAGGCCTTATCGGCTCCGGATCTATTCGACATGCCGCTGTTGCGCATCGAGGCGGTGGTCAAGACCTTCGGCAGCTTTCGCGCCGTGGACCGGCTCTCGCTCGACATCCGCGCCGGCGAGTTTTTTGCCCTGCTGGGCCCGAGCGGCTGCGGCAAGACCACGCTGCTGCGCATGCTCGCGGGGTTCGAGACGCCGGATGAGGGGCGCATCTTGTTGTCCGGCCAGGATATCGCGCAGGTGCTCCCGCATGAGCGCCCCGTCAACATGATGTTCCAGAACTACGCGCTGTTCCCGCATCTGTCCGTGCGCGACAACATCGCCTTCGGCCTGCGGCGGGCGAAGATGCCGCGCGTGGAGATCGCCAAGCGCGTCGAGGAGATGGTGGCGCTGGTCAAGCTCGAAGGCATGGAGAAGCGCAAGCCCGACCAGCTCTCCGGCGGCCAGCGCCAGCGGGTGGCGCTGGCGCGCTCGCTGGCGCGGCGTCCAAAAGTGCTGCTGCTCGACGAGCCGCTCGCGGCGCTGGACAAGAAGCTGCGCGAGGCCACACAACGCGAGCTGATGGAGCTGCAGTGTCGCCTCGGCATGACCTTCATCATCGTCACCCACGACCAGGAGGAGGCGATGACGATGGCGAGCCGGATCGGTGTCATGGATGCCGGCCGTCTCGAGCAGGTGGCCACCCCGCGGGAACTCTATGAGGCGCCGCTGTCGCGCTGGATCGCGGAGTTCGTCGGCGACGTCAATTTGTTCGACGGGCAGCTCGAGACGCGCGAGCTGCGTCGCCTGACAATCGCGACCCGAGACGCCGGACACATCGTGGCCACCGAGCCGCGCCAGGGCGTGACCAAGACGATCGTCTCCGTCGCGGTCCGCCCCGAAAAGGTCAAGCTGTCGCGGCGTGGGCCGGCTTCGGATGCCGACCACGAGCATTCGCTCAACCGCCTGGAAGGCGTCGTCTGCGACGTCAGCTATCTCGGCGGCCTCACCATCTACAAGGTGAAGCTCGACAGCGGCGCGATCATCCGCTCGGCGATGGCCAACACCACGCGGATCGATGTCGATGCCTACAGCCTGAGCCAGCGCGTGGTGGCCTGGTTCACGCCTGACGATTGCGTGGTGCTGGAGCAATGAGCGCGCGCCGCATTTTCACCGCTCCGGCACGATGGGCCGCGATCGCGCCCTATGTCTGGATGGCGTTGTTCTTCCTGGTGCCGTTCGGCTTCGTGCTGAAAATCAGCCTGTCGCAGACCGCGATCGCGCAACCGCCCTATATGCCGGTGTTCGACGTCGCGGCAGGCTGGGCTGATATCGAGGCCGCGTTTGCGGCGCTGTCCTGGGACAATTTCCGCCTGTTGTTTTCGGACGATCTCTATGTGCTCTCATATCTGCGCAGCCTCGTCGTCGCGGCGGTCTCGACCTCGATCCTGCTGCTGATCGGCTACCCCATCGCGTATGGCATGGCACGGCTGCCAAAACGCTGGCAACCGATCGCGATGATGCTCGTCATCGTCCCGTTCTGGACCTCGTTCCTGATTCGCATCTATGCCTGGATCAACATCCTGCAGCATGACGGGCTGCTCAACCAGATCCTGCTGGCGCTGCATCTGGTCTCCGAGCCGGTGGCGTGGCTGTCGACCGACAGCGCGATGTATCTCGGCATCGTCTATTCCTATCTGCCGTTCATGATCCTGCCGCTCTATGCGACGCTCGCCAAGCTGGAGCCGTCGTTGGAAGAGGCGGCAGCCGACCTCGGTGCCTCGCCGCGCGAGGTATTCTGGCTGATCACGTTTCCGCTGTCGCTGCCCGGGGTCGCCGCCGGCGTGCTGCTTTGCTTCATCCCGATCGTCGGCGAGTTCGTCATTCCGGACCTGCTCGCCGGCTCCAATTCGCTGATGATCGGCCAGACCCTGTGGCTGGAATTCTTCACCAACAAGGATTGGCCGGTCGCCTCCGCCACCGCGATCGTGCTGCTGGTGCTGCTCCTGGCGCCGCTCCTGCTTTATGAGCGGATGCAGCGTCGCCAGCTCGAGGCGCGGTGATGGGCAAGCTGAAGGGCGTCTCCCGCTTCAATATCGCCTCGCTCGCGCTGGGGTTCGCATTCCTCTATCTGCCGATCCTGATCCTGGTGATCTATTCCTTCAACGCCTCGCGGCTGGTGACGGTGTGGGGCGGCTGGTCGCTGCGCTGGTACCACGAGTTCTTCAACGACGACGCGATGATCGGGGCGGCGTGGATGAGCCTGCGCGTCGCGGCCACCTCGGCGACGATTGCCACGCTGCTCGGCGCGCTGGCGGCGGTCGCGCTGTCGCGCGGCGAGAGCTTTCGCGGCCGCACGCTGTTTTCCGGCATGCTCTACGCGCCGCTGGTCATGCCCGAAGTCATCACCGGGCTGTCGCTGCTCTTGCTGTTCGTCGGGCTCAACGCCGGGCGCGGCTTTTGGACGGTCACGATCGCCCACACCACGCTGACCATGTGCTTTGTCGCGGTCGTGGTGCAGTCGCGCCTGACCTCGATTGATCGCAGCCTCGAGGAGGCCGCGATGGACCTCGGCTGCGATCCGGCGCGGGCGTTTCTGCTGGTGACGTTGCCGCTGATCCTGCCGGCGATCGTCGCCGGCTGGATGCTGGCCTTCACGCTGTCGCTCGACGATCTCGTGATCGCGAGCTTCACCACGGGACCCGGTTCGGAGACGCTGCCGATCCGCATCTATTCGGAGGTGCGGCTCGGGGTCAAACCGGAGATCAACGCGATCTGCACGCTGGTGGTCGCGGGCATTGCCGCGGTGATTGTCATTGCATCGCTGGCGTCGAAATTGTCGAGCCGGCAGGGCGAGAGCGCCGCGCCGCTGTAGATTGGAGTAGGCATGCAGTTGGCTTATCGGATCTTGATCCATACACCCCTTTGGGTGTGGCCGCTGTTTGCCTACCTGGTGTGGGCCGGCTTCCAGGGAATGCGGCCGCGCACCACCACGATCCAGCGCTCGCTGATCGTGCCCGCAATCTTCATCATCTGGGGCTCGTCGAGCCTCGTGTCGCGGAGCCAGAACACGGTTTTGCCGCTGGTGGCGTGGCTTGCGGCGGCGCTCGTGCTGGGCGCGAGCGGCTTCCTGCTGGCAAAACCATTCGAGCTGGATCACACCACTGGCGAGATCAAACGGCCAGGCAGCGTCAAGCCGCTGGTCCGCAACCTCACCATCTTCGCCCTGCAATACACGGTCCGGGTGATCGTGGCGATCGACCCCGAGGCGCGCCTGACCGCGACCATCGTCGGCCGCGCCGTCGGCGGCGCTATGACCGGCTATTTTTTGGGCCGCACCGTCGCGTTGCTGCGGCAGTACTACAGGCAACGGCAAGCCGACCTCAAGATTTCACCGCGCCCGCAGTGAGGCCGCCGACCATGTAGCGCCTGAAGGCGTAGTAGACCGCGGCCGGCGGCAGCGCATAGATGAAGCCGGTGGTCATCAAGAGCTCCCAGGGCGAGTCGTCGGCGGCGAGGAAGTTGCCGAGCGCCACAGGGAGCGTGAGGTCCTTGTCGTTCGAGAGCAGCAGGAACGCGTAGAGATATTCATTCCAGGCCAGCAGCACCGCATAGGTCCCGATCGCGACCAGCGACGGCATCATCAGGGGCACATAGACCAGGCGGAAGATCTGCAAGGTGGTGGCGCCGTCCATCACCGCGGCCTCGTCCAGCTCGACCGGCAGCTTGTCGGAGGCCTGCTTCAGGACCCAGATCGCGTAGGGCGAGGCGATCGTCACCATCGCCAGAATCAGCGACCAGTGATTGTTGAGCAGGCCGTAATTGGCCATGGTGCGGTACATCGGCACGGCGAGGAACGCGGCCGGAATGAAATAGGTGAACAGCGCGAGATTCATCACCACGCGCCCGCCCGGCACCCGCAGCCGCGAGATCGAAAACGCCGCGGCGGTCGCGATCAGCAGCGTCAGCGCGCCGACGCTGGCTGCGATGACAACCGAGTTCCAGAACTGGATGTAGAAATCCCTGAGGAAATAATGCTGCTGGCGAAATACGATCTCGAAATTGTGCAGGGTCGGATGATCCGGCCACAATTTGCCGGAGAACGCGTCCTCCTTGGGCGAGATCGCGAACAGGAACATGTGGTAGATCGGGACCATGGTCCAGATGAAGACGGGAATGCCGATCAGCAGCAGCCGGGCCTCGTTCGAGACCTCGCGTAGGGTCGGAAGCTTCATCGCGACAACCGTTTCATCATGAAATAGACCAGCGGCAGCACGAACGGCATCGCGCAGACGATCGAGGCCATCGCGAGCGAGAGCTGGTCGAGCCGCAGATAGCGGATGCCGAGGGTCGACAGCACGTGGGTGAGATCGGCCGGACCGCCGCCGGTCAAGAGATAGACGCTGTTGAAGTCGCCAAGCGTCCAGATCATCGAGAGCAGCGTGCAGGTGACGTAGAGCGTCTGCATCGACGGCCAGGTGATGTAGCGGAATTTCTGCCACCAGGTCGCGCCGTCGACATCGGCGGCCTCGAACAGATCGTGCGAGATCGCAAGCCGCCCGGTGATCAGGATCAAGGTCCAGAACGGCAGCGACTTCCAGATGTGCACGCCGATCGCCATGCCCAGCGCCACCGCCGGATCGTTCAGCCAGTTCGGGCCGTCATCGCCGGTGAGTTTGAAGATCAGCTGGTTGATCATGCCCCATTCGGGATTGAGCATGAAGCGCACCGACAAGATGGTCGGGATCGACGGCACTGCCCAGGGCAGGATGAACAGCACCGACAGCCATTTGATCCAGGTGCGCTGCTCGACGAAGAAGCCCGACAAAAACAGCGCGATCAGCATCTTGATGTTGATGCCGATGACGAGAAAAATCAGCGTATTGACGGCGGC
>Ga0210401_10001885_pt1 | contig 23800 bp, 19 predicted proteins | sample IncBWH32MmetaG_FD_150866 | JGI IMG/M metagenome (GOLD analysis project Ga0210401, IMG submission 150866) | Forest soil microbial communities from Barre Woods Harvard Forest LTER site, Petersham, Massachusetts, United States - Inc-BW-H-32-M | ecosystem: Environmental > Terrestrial > Soil >... | reverse complement strand
CATGAAACGGCAAGTGGATGCGCGCCGGCTGGCGCAGATGATGGTGGGCATCGGACGCCGCATGGACAAGCGGGTGCAGGCGCTGATCACCGACATGAACCAGCCTCTGGGCTACGCCGTAGGCAACGCTCTGGAGGTGATGGAGGTTTCGCAGACCTTGCAGAATGCCGGTCCCACAGACCTGACACGAATCTCGCTCGAGCTGGCCGCGCGCATGATCTTCCTGGCCAAAATCGCTCCCACACTGGACGAGGCGCGCGAAGTGGCGCAATCAAAGCTTCTGGACGGCTCCGGCTATCGAAAATTCAAAGATGTCATCGAAGCGCAGGGCGGCAATCCGAACGTCCTGGACCGGTTCGAGTTGTTGCCCAATGCCACGGGCGTCCGCGAAATTGCTTCGCCGCGGGCGGGATACGTCAGCGCGATCGACGCCGAGGATATCGGGATGGCATCTTCCATGATCGGTGCGGGACGGAACACCAAGGAGGACACCATCGATCCTGCGGTGGGCGTGATTCTGGAAGTAAAGACCGGACAGAAGATCGAGGCCGGCGCGGTGCTGTGCCGGCTCTACTATACGCGCGAAGACAATCTGGAAGAAGCCGCTCAGGAGATCGAGGACGCGTTTCGAATTTCCGCCACACCGCCCGAGGAGCGTGAGCTGATCCTGGAAGTGGTAAGCTGATCCGGGAATGGAGCGGTACACCGGGATCCTCGGAATCGTAGCGATCCTGGCAGTATGCATCCTATTTTCCAAGCATCGGCGCGCCGTTCGCCCTAGTCTGATTCTGTGGGGTGTGGCGCTGCAGCTCACCTTCGCCTTTATCGTGTTGCGCACGCCGGCGTCGTGGGCATTTCAGGCCGCCAGCGACAAAGTGAACGCGCTGATCGGATACTCGCAGGCGGGGAGCAAATTCGTTTTCGGCGATCAACTGGGCGGAAGCCAACCGGTGGTTTTCGCTTTTCAGGTGTTGCCGATCATAATCTTCATATCCAGCTTGTTCGCGATCCTCTACTACTTCGGCGTGATGCAGGTGTTTGTGCGCGCCATGGCGGTGGTGATGCAGCGGGTGATGGGCGCTAGCGGGGCGGAATCGACCAATGTCGCGGCCAGCATTTTCATGGGCCAGACCGAAGCTCCACTCACGATCCGGCCTTTTCTGGCCGGGCTGACCGAGAGCGAGCTGTTCACTGTCATGACCAGCGGGATGGCGCACGTGTCGGGCGCGGTCATGGCCGCGTATGTATTAATGGCGCACGTTGAAATCCGGCATCTGTTGACGGCGGTGATCATGACCGCTCCAGCCACCATTATGCTCGCCAAGATCCTAATGCCGGAAGTGGATAAGCCTGCGACAGCGGGCGGTGTGAAGATCACGGTGGAGAAGCCCGGAATCAATGTGATCGATGCCGCCGCGCGCGGCGCCGGGGACGGGCTGCATCTGGCGCTCAATATCGCGGCTATGTTGATCGCCTTTATCGCGCTGATCGCGATGTGCAACGGCATCCTGAGTTATTTCCATATTACGCTGCAGGAGATTTTTGGATATGTCTTTTCTCCCGTGGCGTGGCTGTTGGGGGTGAAGTACAACGATTGCGCGTCGATCGGGAACTTGTTAGGCACGCGCCTGGTGCTTAATGAGTTCATCGCTTTTCAACAGCTCGGGCCCATGAAAGATCATCTGGATCCTCGGTCTTTCACCATCGCGACTTATGCATTGTGCGGATTTGCGAATTTCAGCTCGATCGCGATCCAGATCGGCGGGATCGGCGCGCTGGCTCCTACGCGCAAATCGGATTTGGCCCGGTTGGGATTGAAAGCCGTGGCGGCCGGGACGATGGCAAACTTTATGTCGGCCTGCATCGCCGGCATGCTGCTGTAATGCAGACCTCGGTCGATTATATACGCTCCAGGACGAATCGCGAGCCGCGTGTGGCCGTGGTGCTGGGCAGCGGATTAGGCGCTTTCGCCGATGAGCTATCTCAGCGCCTCGAAATCCCGTACGCCGGAATTCCGGACTGGCCGGTTTCCACCGCAGCCGGCCATGCGGGCAAGCTGGTATTCGGCCAGCTGGATGGGCTCGAGGTGGTGGCGATGGCCGGACGCAGCCATCTGTACGAAGGCTACTCGCCGGGGCAAGTGACCATGGGAGTGCGGGTGTTAAATCGGCTGGGCGCGCGGTCGATTATTTTCACGAACGCCGCCGGTGGCATCAACCTTTCGTATTCCCAAGGCGCGCTGGTGCTGATCTCCGATCACATTAATTTGCAGGGGTCGAATCCCCTGATCGGTCCTAACGACGATTCCGCCGGGCCGCGTTTTCCCGATATGACGGATGCTTATTCGGCCGCTTATCGCGCGATGGCGCACCGGGTGGCGGGCGAGTTGGGAATTCCGATGCCGGAGGGTGTGTACGCGGCCCTCACTGGGCCCAGCTACGAAACACCGGCCGAAATCCGGTATCTGCGCACCATCGGCGCCGATCTGGTAGGCATGTCGACGGTCCCGGAAGTGATCGTGGCTAATCATCTGGGGATGCGCGTGCTGGCGATCTCCTGCGTGACCAATATGGCAGCGGGCATCCTGCCGCAAAAGATCAATCACGAAGAGGTGCTCGAGGCCGGCCGGCGGGTGCGCGACACTCTGGTGGCGTTCTTAAAGGCGGTGACACCTCGATTATGAATAAGCTGCTGGAAGCGGCCTTAGCGGCGAGAGACAACGCGTATGCGCCTTTCTCCAAATTTAAGGTGGGCGCCGCGATCGAAGACGAGACCGGGCGCATTTTCACGGGCTGCAACATCGAAAACGCGACCTACGGGCTGACGATCTGCGCAGAACGGGTGGCGGTGTTCAAGGCGATTTCGGAAGGCGCGCGCAAATTCAAGCGGATCGCGGTGGCGGCCGATACAGACGTCCTAACGCCGCCTTGTGGGGCATGCCGACAGATCCTGTGGGAATTTTGTGGCGACGTGGAGCTGACGCTGGTAAATTTGCACGGTAAGAGCGAAACTTTTCATTTGAAGGAACTGTTCCCGAGGCCATTCGATGCGTCGTTCCTTTGATACACGTGGCACAGGCATTCGTGCCTGTGTGATTCTGTGTACGCTAGCTGTTTGCGCCATTGCTGAGCCGGCGGACTGGATCTACAGCGCCCGCTATGTGGTCACCATGGATGCCCAGCATCGCCTGATCGACGACGGCGCGGTGGCGATTCGGGGCGATCGGATTGTCGGAGTGGGACCGCGCGCGGACATCAATCGCCAGTTTCAAGCCGCCCACCATCTCGACCGGCCAGAAGCCATCCTCATGCCAGGGCTCATCAACACCCATACGCACGCGGCTATGTCGCTGCTGCGAGGCATCGCCGACGACCTTCGTTTGCAGGACTGGCTCGAAAAATACATATTCCCGGCCGAGGCCAAGAACGTCACACCGGATTTTGTTCTTTGGGGCACGCGGCTGGCGTGTCTTGAAATGATGCTCTCAGGCACCACCACGTTCGTCGACATGTACTATTTCGAGGACCGCGTCGCGCAGGCCGCTAAAGAAGCCGGGTTGCGCGGCGTCCTGGGCGAGACGATCCTGAAGTTCAAGAGTCCCGATTCGGCCACGCCCAAAGACGCGCTTCAATTCACGGAGAAATTCATCCAGCAATACAAGAACGATCCGCTGATTGTTCCCGCTCCCGCGCCGCACGCCATCTTTACCAACGAGGACCGCGATCTGAGGGCCGCGCGCCAGTTAGCCGACAAATACGGCGTGCCGGTGGTCATCCACCTTTCCGAAACCAAGGTTGAAAATGATGACGCGCTGCGGACGCGCGGGATGAGCCCCACGCGGCTGCTGGACACCCTGGGAGTTCTGGATGGCCCGACCATCGCCGCGCACGGAGTCTGGCTGGACGACGCGGATATGAAAATCCTGAAGGCGCACGGCACCGGAATCGCGCACTGTCCTTCCAGCAACATGAAACTGGCTAGCGGCATCGCGCCAGTGATGAAGCTGCTCGGGCTTGGAATCCCAGTCGGGCTCGGCACCGACGGCCCGGCGGGTAGCAACAACGATTTCGACCTGATGGAAGACATGAATCTCGCGGCCGACTTGCAGAAGGTAACCACGGGCGACCCCACGGCTTTGAATGCCGAGCAGGCCATCGCGATGGCGACAATCCAGGGGGCGCGCGTCGCGGGGCTCGATAAGCAAACCGGGTCTCTCGAAACCGGTAAGCGCGCGGATCTGATCACGCTACGGCTGGACCGGCCACACGCGGTGCCGCTCTACAACGTCTATTCGCAAATCGTGTATGCGCTCAAGGGGTCGGATGTCGAGGATGTGATGGTGAACGGGAAGCCCATCGTGCGCGACGGCCGGTCGTTGACGCTAGATGAAAAACTGATTCTCGCCAAGGCGAAAGAATATGGCGCCAAGGTCGCGGCGTCGCTGAAGTAGTTCTGAGCGAGAAAGCGTGTTGCCCCGTGGAATAGGCTCTAGCGCTACGGAATAGTCTGCCGCAAAAAGTTCTCACGATTTTTCACTTCACTTGGAGAGCAGTAACACTTCGTTCGCACTTACCAGTTTCAATCTGCAAATATCTTGATGCAGTGAAGACTGACTGCCTGGAGAGTTGTATCTCGAAGGGCATATTCCATCGCCGGATGGAAGCATGCAAACGGAGACACTTCATGTTGAGAAAATTTCGAGTACTGATTCTTTTCGCTCTGGCAGCGCTGGCCTGGAACGTCACGCCCGCGTATTCGACAACACTCACCCAGTACAACGACTTGGGTAGCTTCAACGCCGCAACCAGCGGAGATACAACGATTAACTTCACTGGAATGGCAGGGGACTACAGTGGGACTGGTTTGGCCGTAGGCAATGTGGACTTCCTCGGTTACGCGTCGCCAACGAGCTGGCTTCAAGTCTGGGATACGAGCAGTCTGTCCTGGGCCAACTTCGGCACCGGCGAGGCCTTGGTGCAACAAGCGTACCCAAGCAGTGGCGCCCTCATACGTGTCGCTTTCACAACGCCTGTCACAGCCTTTGGCACCAATCTGTTTACCGCGAACACCAGCGGCCTAGGCTTTGTCGTCACGGTTCTAGGAACGCCATTCACCGTGACGACTAGCGCAACCGCACCGCCGACGTTCTGGGGCGTCACCTCCGACACACCGATTTCTTCGGTAGATTTCACGCTGCAACCTTTGTCCAGCGGTTCGCAAGGCTTCCTTGACAATTTCACTTACGGCACCGCCCAAGCACAAGCCCCCCCACCCCCGCCGGACGTTCCCGAAGCCGCCACGTTCTTGCTGATCGGCTCCGGCCTCCTCGGCCTCGCGATCCTTGGGAAAAAAATGAGACCTGCGCAATTCGTCTAGACCGGCGCGAATGATTGCCAACCACTACTTGACGGTCATGGCTCCGAATAAGCGGTGACCGTCAGGTCTTCACCCGGCCGAGCCAGCGCAACCGCACCACGAAGTGCCGGCCGGTGCTGCCATAAAACGTTAGAAAATTCGGTGAGCCGAACACATTATTCACCACCGTGTAGTTCTTGTGATCCGTAATATTGTTCAACCCGCCGCGCAGCGCAAACCGGTAGCCGAAAAGATGGGTGGTCCACTCCAGATGCAGATTCAGATTGAGATACTCCGGGAAGCGATCGGAATTCGGAGCGCCCAGCACCCGGCCGATCTCATCCTGGACCGAGAATGGAAAACCGGTCCGGGTTTCGAAAAGATAAGCGACCGCCCAATTCTTGAACTTGGTCGGAAGATAGCCCCAGGTCAAGAACCGATTGGGCGCATCCCAGGCCAGGGGGCCGGCGTTGCTTGAGATCAACATGGGCTGGTCCACGGTGACGTCGGCCACGGCGTTGGAATAGGCGCGCGAGCGGGTATAACTCGCCATCCACTCATAGCCTTTGCCAAAGGCCTGATGCAGCGCGATCTCGGCTGAGTCGTACTGTTGCGTGCCCTGATTCTCGAGCTGATAGATACCCTCAAACTGCGTGGTCTGATAGAGCTGGACGAATGCAGGAGGCGGCGGAGCATTCGGATTTAGAACATTCACGTACGTGAAACCATGCTTGCCCCGGCGGCGCAGAAGATTGACGCGCAGCAGGATTCTCTCGGGCAGCATCTGCTCCAGACCCAAACTCCAGTTCTGGTAGCGCGGCATCTGCAAACCACGCGGGTCAATAGTGAAGACGGTAGCGGCGGGACCGCTCTGAACCGTGCCATCGGGATTGTAGAGTGTGGTCAGCGAATATTGGTCCTGGGGACGGCTGAATAACTGCGGCGTGGTGGGATCGTAGAGAACGGCGTAGCCTCCGGAAATCTTGGTGTTCTTCCAGCCGAAAGGCGCGTATGAGAAGGAGACCCGCGGCGCCAGTACTGTCTGACGCACCAGCTCATCCCAATCCTGTCGCAGCCCCAGCTCCAGAACCAGATTGGGTTTGATCTTCCAGTTATCCACGATGTAGGACGACGCCTCCAGGCTGGGGCGAGAGAGTGTACCGTTTCCAGCAAAGGTCACCAGACGCAAGAGGTTGTTAGTGAGCCCGACGTTCTCAAAACCGCTGCGGCGAGTGTCCTGCGTGTAATCCAGACGATCCAGATCGATCCCCGTCTTGAACTGATGGGTTCCCAGCCAATGAAAGGACGGCAGAAACAGGTTCGCCAAAGCCTGTTTCCTTTGGGATGTCTGGGTGGTGTCGAGATAATAATTCCCCTGGCGCCCATTGGGCGTGAATACATAGAGCGCGTTCCCTTGAGGGGTCTCGCGGGAGAAGGTGCGCAAGTCCGAGAATCCAAACTCGAGCAACATTCCGCGCGTGAGATACACCTGGTCCTTGGCGCTGATGAACCATTCGCGATTGCGAAGATCGACAGTGGTGGGAATGGGGTCGAGCGCACCCAGGTTGGCGTTGGGGTTGACATTAATATTGATCAGAAAGTCAGTGAAGATGATGTTCGAGGGCGTCAGGTTGACCTGGGTGTGCAGCAGATTGCTGCCGCCGTAGCTGGTCCGCGTATTTTGGCCCCTGGGCAGGCCGGGAACGTAGAGCTGGTTATAGGTTCCATCGACGCTGTCGGAGAACCAGGCGCGGTCCTTGACGATGGGCCCAGAAAAATTCAAGCGGGGCGTGTAGGCTCCGATGTGCAGCCCTCCGCTAGTATCGAGCCCGGGGACGAAGTTGGTGCCGGAGTAGCGGAGAGTGTCATCTCCGGTCTCAGTGTGGATGGCCAGGACGCCAGAGGAGCCTTTTCCATACTCGGGCGAATAGCGGCTATTCAAGAACTCCATCGATCGCACGCTATCGGCGCTGAGATGCGTGTTGAAGGTGCCGGTAAGCGGATCGCTGATGTTGAAGCCGTCCAGATTGTACTGCACTTGATTCTCGGAGCCGCCGTCGAAGTGCAAATCTCCCGCCCGGCCTTGGACAACTCCAGGGATCAGCGGCATGGCATTGCGCAGGTCGTGAGTGGAAGGATATGGAATATCGAAGATTTCCTTGCCACTCAGCCGGCGCTCGGAGTCAGTCTGGTCGACGTCGATGGGCGAAGGCGCGGACTTCACGTCGACCGACTCGGAAGTGTTCCGGACGTGATTCAATGTCAGCACGATCTCGTTGGGGCCTTCGTGGATGTCCAGCGGGCGATTGGTGAGCGGGAAGAAGTCCGCCTGGGCGACCGTAATCAGGTAGCTGCCCGGCTCCGGTAAGCTCGCGTGGAAGGCACCGGTCGGATCGGCGGTGGTCTGGATTGCGGGGCCAGGGGAAGGAAGCTGACCGGCTGGCCGCAGGGAGATAATAGCTCCAGGAACTGGGGCGCTGGCTTCGTCGACCACCCGGCCGCGGAGCGTCGCCTCGGCCGCGAAGAGCCGGACACCCAGGAAGCATAACGCCGTGCACCGGAATGCACGGTCGTCCACGGAAAACATCTTATTTAGCACTATACTCTCTTGGGCGGCGGCTAGCTAGAGATAACCCTAAGTAGATTTATAAGCTGCTGATAATAATGTGGTTGTATGACAGAATGGTTACCCTATCGCCCCTTGCCAAAAATAGATACTGATGGTATGCTTATATTAGTTGATAACCAAGCGCTAAGATCTAGCGTCTCAGAGAGTAGGCCATGGATTTCAATCGTTTCACCGAAAAACTTCAGGAGGCCGTGCGTGCCGCACAGTCCATCGCCGCCAGCCATGGCAACCAGCAGGTGGATACCGAGCATCTGATGCTCGCCCTTTTGGAGCAGCAGGGGGGCTTGGCGCCTTCAATTTTGAACAAGGCGGATGTCAAAGTAGACACCCTGCGCAGCCGGTTTCAGCAAGAAGTGGACCGGTTGCCCAAGGTTTCGGGGGCCTCCGGCGGCCCGGATCAGGTTTACGTCACCACCCGGCTGACGAAACTGCTGACTCAAGCCGAGGAAGAGGCCAAGCGGCTCAAGGACGAGTTCACCTCGATCGAGCACGTTTTATTAGCCGCTACGGATGACTCGGGGCCCACGGGCAAGATTTTCCGAGAATTCGGAGTGACGCGGGAACGGCTGATGCGAGCTCTGCAGGATGTGCGGGGCAGCCAGCGGGTGACCAGCCAAAATCCGGAAGCGACCTATGAGGCATTGGAGAAATACGGGCGGGATCTGACGCAATTGGCAGCGCAGAACAAGCTGGATCCGGTGATCGGGCGCGATGAGGAGATTCGGCGGGTGATCCAGGTGCTTTCGCGGCGCACCAAGAACAATCCGGTGCTGATCGGCGAGCCGGGAGTCGGAAAGACCGCGATCGTGGAAGGCTTGGCCGGACGGATCGTGCGCGGCGACGTGCCCGAGGGACTAAAGGACAAACGGGTAGTCTCGCTCGATATGGGCGCGCTGATCGCCGGGGCAAAATTCAGGGGCGAATTCGAGGAGCGGCTGAAAGCGGTCTTGAAGGAAGTGCAGACGTCGGAAGGCCAGATCATTCTGTTTATCGACGAGCTGCATACAGTGGTGGGCGCGGGCAAAGCGGAAGGCTCAATGGACGCGGGCAATTTGCTCAAACCCATGCTGGCGCGCGGCGAGCTGCATTGCATCGGCGCTACCACACTGGACGAATACCGCAAATATATCGAGAAGGACGCGGCGCTGGAGCGCAGATTCCAGACTGTCTTTGTGGATCAGCCGAGCGTGGAGGATACCATTTCGATCCTGCGCGGCCTGCGTGAGCGATACGAGGTTCACCACGGCGTTCGGATTAAGGATTCGGCGCTGGTGGCCGCCGCCGTTTTATCCAATCGCTACATCAGCGACCGTTTTCTGCCGGATAAGGCCATCGACCTGGTGGACGAAGCGGCTGCCAAGCTGCGCACCGAGATCGACTCCATGCCTTCGGACCTGGACGAGATCATGCGGCGGATAATGCAACTCGAGATCGAACGCGAGGCGCTCAAAAAGGAATCCGATGCCGCTTCCAAAGACCGGCTGAAAAAGATCGAGAAAGAAATAGCCGATTTGAAATCCGAGGCAGACGCGCTGAAGGCGCAATGGCAGGCTGAAAAGCAGGGCGTGCAACGACTGCGAGGGCTGCGCGAGCAACTCGAGCAGGTCAAGATGGAGATCGAAAAGGCCGAGCGGCAATATGACCTGAACAAGGCGGCCGAGTTGAAATACGGCACACTCACCGAGCTGGAGCGGAAGCTGAGGGCCGAGGAATTGCGCCTGGCGGAAAAGCAATCCACGAAGCGGCTGCTGAAAGAAGAGGTAGATGAGGAAGATATCGCCGCCGTGGTTAGCCGCTGGACGGGAGTCCCGGTTTCCAAGCTCCTTGAGGGCGAAATGCGCAAGTTGCTGCATTTGGAAGAAGAGTTGCATCGCAGGGTGATAGGGCAGGACGAGGCGGTGAAAGCCGTGAGCGAGGCGGTGATGCGCGCGCGCTCAGGGTTGAAGGATCCTAACCGCCCGATCGGCAGTTTCATATTCTTAGGGCCGACCGGGGTGGGCAAAACCGAGTTAGCGCGCGCTTTGGCAGAGTTCCTGTTCGATGACGAAAAGGCCATGATTCGCATCGATATGTCCGAGTACCAGGAAAAACATACAGTGGCCCGGCTGATTGGAGCACCCCCAGGTTACGTCGGTTACGAAGAAGGGGGGCAACTAACGGAGTCCGTGCGACGTCGTCCATATTGTGTAGTCCTTTTTGACGAAATCGAAAAAGCACACTCTGACGTGTTCAACGTGTTGCTCCAAATCCTTGACGATGGGCGTCTTACGGATGGGCAGGGTCGCACGGTGGACTTCAAGAACACAATTGTGATCATGACCTCCAACATTGGCAGCCCTCGAATCCTGGAATACCGGGGCACATTCGCGGGCGTGGGTTATGACCGGATGAAAGAAACGGTCCTGGATGAATTACGCCATCATTTCCGGCCGGAATTCTTGAATCGCGTGGACGAAATCATCGTTTTCCACGCGTTATCGGAAGAGCATTTGAAACAGATCGTCGAGATCCAGTTAAACGGGCTGCGCAAGCGGCTGGCGGATCGGCATATTGAATTGGAATTGACGGATCGGGCTCGCGGGCATTTGGTCCGCACGGGCTACGATCCAAATTACGGCGCCCGGCCGTTGAAGCGGGCTATCCAGCGCGAAATTGAAACGCCAATGGCGCGCATGATCCTGGGCGGCGAGATTCGTGACGGCCACCGTGTTTTAGTGGACCTCGATGCGTCCGGAAAATTGAAGTTTGAATCCAAAATCGCGAGTCGTGAGCGTGAAACGGCTCTAAAGGAAGCATAAAAACCATGAAAGGTCACATCCGTACATCCACGGTTGTTTTGATTGCAGTGATTGCGATGTTGGTTGGCGCGCTAGGCGTGACCATCCATTCTCGTAACGTTCCCATGTTTATCGATACCGCCCACGCGGCTTCAGTTGAGTCGGGGCCTCTTGTCAGCTTTGCCCCCATGGTGAAGAAGGCGATGCCGGCGGTCGTAAACATCTCATCGTCGAAGGTCGTGAAGGAGCAGGGAGGCTCTGGTAATGGCATGTTCGACGATCCATTTTTCCGTCAGTTTTTCGGCGGCCGCATGCCCCAACAGCAGCAGCCTCGCTCGCAGCGTGAGACGAGTCTGGGCTCGGGCGTAGTGGTCAGCCCGGATGGCTACATTCTGACGAATAACCACGTGGTGGAAGGCGCCACCGACGTGAAAGTTTCGTTCGCCAACAAGGAAGAGTATCCCGCCAAAGTGGTCGGGGCTGACAAGTATTCAGACGTGGCGGTTTTGAAGATCGACAAGCGTGGTCTTACAACGCTGCCCTTCGCGGATTCCGCGCATGCCGAAGTGGGCGATGTGGTTCTGGCGATCGGCGAGCCGTTCGGTCTGGGCCAAACGGTAACGATGGGCATCATCAGCGCCAAGGGGCGCGGCGGCCTGGGGATCGAGCGCTTTGAAGATTTCATCCAGACCGATGCGGCCATCAACCGGGGCAACTCGGGTGGAGCGCTAATCGACACCAAGGGCGAGTTAGTTGGGATCAATACCGCGATTCTCTCCGGTGAGACCGGCGGAAATCAGGGAATCGGTTTTGCGATACCGGCCAACATGGCACGCAACATCATGGATCAGATCCTGAAGAAGGGCAAGGTAAGCCGTGGATACATGGGAATCCTGCCGCAAGAGTTGACGCCCGATATGGCGAAGGCGTTCGGCATGACCGGTCATGGCGTGGCTGTCGCCGAAGTAACCGCCAACAGTCCGGCGTTGAAGGCCGGCATGAAAGTTGGCGACGTAATTACCGCCATTAACGGCAGTCCTGTTGAGGATGTGAATTCGTTCCGGCTGGCCGTGGCTGGATTTGCACCGGGCACGACCGTGCATCTGAAAGTCGCACGAAACGGACAGAATTTGGACATCCCGGTCACTCTGGGCGAATACAACCTGGACGCAGAAGGCAACGGCAAAGGGCAAGACAATAACCTGCCCGGAACCGGAGAAAAAGGCGCTCTGCGTGGAGTTTCGGTCCAGGGCCTGAACTCCGACCTCCGGCAGCAGCTTCAACTGCCCGAAGGAACTAACGGCGTCGTCATTACGGACGTGGACAGCGATTCGCCAGCAGCGGCAGCCGGACTGGAGCAGGGCGATGTTATCGTCCAAGTGAACCATAAGCCGGCTAATACTGTGGCGGACTTCAACAGTGCTGTGCGTGCAGGGGCATCGAAGGACTCGACCCTCCTTTTAGTGAAGCGGGGAGCAGGAACCCGGTTCGTGGTGGTGCCTAACAAGTAAACGTTCGTAAAGTTGAGTCTCCAGGAAGCAGGTCCTTTAAGTGGGCCTGCTTCTTTTTGTCTCGACGAGCATCAAAAGTATAGAGCCTTTATGAGCAATCGCAGTAGATTCTGGCCCTTGTTCCTGTCGGAAATACCGGCGCCCTGGGAACCGTCCGCCGATGTTTATCAGACTCGGGACGGCTGGTTGTTGAAGCTCGATCTGGCGGGCGTCCGGCCGGAAGATGTGACTGTCAGCGTCAGCGGCCGGCGCGTGACAGTGAGCGGTATTCGCCGCGACACGATTGTGGAGGAAGGCTGCAGTTATTACGCAATGGAGATCTCCTATAACCGGTTCGAGCGTTCGCTGGAAATGCCGGTCGATCTCGCGAAGGCGCGGGTGACGATCGAGGCGCGAAATGGCTTGTTGCTGGTGAGGATGGTCACCGAAGGGAATGAATATGTCTGACGAACCTGTTGTCTACACGCTGCCGGTATTGCCTTTGAAGAATGCCGTGCTATTCCCGTACCTGATGATGCCCTTATCGGCGGGCCGGGCGGGATCGATTGCCGCTGTCGAGGCTGCCCTCGCGACCGAGTCAAAAGAGATTGTTGTCTTTACGCAGCGCGACGCCGACGTGGAGGTACCGACACAAGAGGATCTCTACAGCATCGGCACCAAGGCGGTAATCCGCAAGATGAATCGCGCCAGTGAGGGTCACATCGAGCTGCTCGTGCTGGGCATGGAGCGCGTCGTGTTATCGAAGCTGGACAACTCGGAGCCCTTCTTGCGGGCGCGGGTGACGCCGCTCGCCCTGCCGGAAGATAAGAGTTCGGAAGTGGAGGCGCTTCAGGGAGCCTTGATCGAGCTGGCAGGCGAGGCGCTTACTTTGGCGCAACCGAATGCTCCGCAGGAATTGCGGGGGTTGTTGGCCGCCAACGAGGATCCGCTGCGGCTGACGTTCGTCTTGGCTTCTATGTTCAGCCTGGACTTTGAGAAGTCGCAGTCTTTGCTGGAAGCGCCCAGCCGGGTGGAGGCTTTGCGGATGCTGCATCGGTACCTCACGCACGAGGTGCAGGTGTTGGAATTGCGAAACAAGATCAATACGGAAGCGCGCACGGAGATGAGCAAAGAGCAACGGGATTATCTGTTGCGGCAGCAGATGCGCGCCATTCAGCAGGAACTCGGTGAGAAGGGCGGCGAGCAGGCCGAGGCCGAACAACTTCGGGAGCGGCTCGAAAAAGCCGATCTGCCTGAAGAGATCCTGAAGGAAGCCAAGCGCGAACTAGACAGGCTTGAGAAGCTGCCTCCGGGAGCGCCTGATTACAACGTCATCCGGACCTATCTGGATTATGTGCTGGAGCTGCCCTGGCGGAAGAGCAGCGAAGATTCGCTCGACATCGCGCGCGCCCGACAGGTGCTGGATGAGGATCACTTCGGTTTGAAGGATGTGAAGGAACGGATTCTCGAACATCTGGGCGTATTGAAGCTCAATCCAAACGCGAAGGCGCCCATCTTGTGTTTCGTCGGGCCTCCGGGCGTCGGCAAGACGTCGCTAGGACAATCGATCGCGCGGGCGCTAAACCGCAAGTTTGAACGGATGAGCTTAGGCGGTCTGCATGATGAGGCTGAACTGCGCGGTCATCGCCGGACCTACATCGGCGCATTGCCGGGTCGTGTCATTCAGGCTATGCGGCGGGCCGGGGCGAACAACCCGGTGTTGATGCTCGATGAAGTGGACAAGCTGGGCCATGACTTCCGCGGGGATCCGGCGCACGCTTTGCTCGAGATCCTGGATCCCGAGCAGAACAAGACTTTCCGGGATAACTATTTGGATCTGCCATTCGACTTGTCGAAAGTGCTGTTTGTGACGACCGCCAATGCGCTGGACACGATTCCGCGCCCGCTGCTGGACCGTATGGAGATCCTGCGGCTGGCCGGTTACAGCGAAGAAGAGAAGTTGGAGATCGCCAAGCGGTACTTGATTCCGAAGCAGCTCAAAGAAACCGGGCTGACGGCGGAGCAGTGCACTCTGCCGGATGAGACCGTGAAGCATATCATTTCAGGGTATACGCGCGAGGCCGGTCTCAGAAGGCTGGAGCGGGCCATCGGCACGGTCACGCGCAAGGTCGCGCTGCGTTTCGCCGAGGGCGATACTGAATCGGCCACAGTGAAACCGGACGATCTGGCCGATATGCTGGGACCGGAGCCGTTCAACCAAGAAGAGGCGCGTCGCAATCTGCCTCCGGGCGTTGCGACTGGACTAGCCTGGACCGAAACCGGCGGCGATGTGCTCTATATCGAAGCCACCCTGTTGCCGGACGGCAAGGGACTGACGCTGACTGGACAATTGGGCGAGGTGATGCAGGAGTCTGTCAAAGCGGCTCAGAGTTACATCTGGGCGCACGCGGGCGACTTCGGAATCGATCCGGCGCTGTTCAAAAACGCCGGAGTGCACGTGCACGTTCCGGCCGGGGCTATTCCTAAGGATGGTCCGTCGGCGGGCGTGACGATGGCCAGCGCGTTAGCATCGCTGTACACCAAGTTGCCGGCGCGGAGCGATATCGCCATGACCGGCGAGGTGACGCTGACTGGACTGGTGCTACCGATCGGCGGCTTGAAGGAAAAGGTTCTGGCGGCCCGCCGTGCCGGGATTCTGACGGTCATCATGCCGAAGGCCAATCAAAAGGATCTTCGGGATCTGCCGGAAGGGGTCCGCAAGGAGATGCAATTCCTGCCGGCCGAACGGGTTGAAGATGTGCTGTGCGCGGTGATCCCGAAATTGAGGGAGCGCATGGACATGCTCAAGACGCGGCCGATAGACCACGCGGCGTAGAGTTCTGCTAAGCGACAAGCGGCGAAGAAATTTTTCGCCGCTTTTTCTTTTTTGGCCGGTCGACAGACCGACTGGCTTGGTTCGTCCTTTACCTTCGTACGTCTTGCTCTGAGATGGCTCGATCAGGTTGTTCTTGACTGAGCTGCTTCAGGATGCTTTCTATCCTGTCGAGCCGCGCCCCCAAGTCTTTGAACTCAGTGTTCGCTGTTTGTTGAACGAAGTAGCTGGTGATCGACGCTGCCAATGTCGATACCAATCCAATGCCGACCAGCATCAACAGAACGGCGATGATTCTGCCCCACAGCGTGCTTGGAGAGATATCGCCGTAACCGACCGTGGTTGCCGTGACGATGGCCCACCAGATTCCATCACCGTAGCCACCCTTTACCGTTTCCGGTTCAAGGATCGATATGCAAGCCCCGCCGACCAAAATTATCAGCGTAGTGATGGCGCCCGTGTAGAGCAGACCGCGACGTCCGAGAATTTCTTTCAGAGCCGCAAACCCCCGGGCGGTTACGCCGGCGAGTCGGGCGAGCCGAAGCAGCCGGACTAAACGTGCCAGGCGTGTTAGTGCTAGCAAGTTGGGAAACAACGGAAACGAGAGGAGAACGACTGCGAAGTCCGCTGCAGTTGAGACCTTTGATATTTGCGCTCGGGGCCCAAGCGACACGATGAACAGGAATTCGATCACGAAGACGCTCCACACGGCCCAGTCCAAAGTGTTCAGAGCCAGTGACCTCGTGCCGTGCTCCTGAAGAAGTGTCAAAGGAATCGTGGCGAGCGATCCAAGGACGATGGCGAAGTCGAGCGCTGCCCGAAATCGAGGATGCGAGGTCATCGTGGGACGATGCCGTTCGCTGTGGCGATGCCGTAAGCGCTGCCTGCGGCTGCCTCCTGCAGAGGCCTACCGTCGATGGTTATCGACACATGAACGTAACCGGTCCCAGTTTTGTTCTGGGCCGACAGATAGACGAAGGAACCACCCGTTGCATAGAAACTGAAAGTTTTGGGCAGCGACACTTCGTTCTGCTCTGTTCCACCGGTTGCATTCCTGTATGTCAGGCCGGCTGTTCGAGCTGACCCATCTACGCTGTATTCGACATGATGGACTCCGGGTGGCGGCCGGCGTGCCGATGTCAGCTGGGACGAAGCGTATTCGGAGCGTTGAATTCCACCCGTCGACGATGAGGTCTCCAGAGGAGTCGGTTGCAGAGAGACCGCCTCCGCAGGTGAAATCGGCGTGACTGCGCACTTGACGTTGACGTCTGTATCGGCGTCTGCTTCCCTAATTCGGAGAACGCAACTTTTGCCCGCCGCCGATGTTTGAATCGTCGTGCCGATGCCATTGAAGCTCTCGCGGGCAGTGACATCTGTCTTGCGAAATTGCTCTTCATAGAAGCCGACGACTGCTGGCGCCGAGGCGTGCGCCTTGTAATCGATAGTTACTTCGGCGTGAGTAGCTGTTTTGACATAATCGGCACTTCCAGGAAATATCACAATCCATGCGGGTAGTTCGAACTGCTCACTCTGAGAGCTCGAAGACGCAACGACGACTGAGGCGGCAACCGGCGTACTCTTGCCGGCTTCTTCGCCGTTCGGTTCCGAGACGATCCGTGAACTGGGTGACGTTACAGGCGGGCCAGTTGTCGAAGCACTGGCGGCCGAAACCGGCTCTAACTGAGGGGCGGCACCCGGAGTCGCTGATGCGATAAAGTCGTTCAACCACCATTGCCGGTGGAAATCGTTGAAGTCTTCCGTTTGCTTCCCGGCGACTCCAAGCCAACCACCCGTCCATGTCGGGTAAGCGTGAGATCCATCGGGCCTCAACAAGTTCTCTGGGAACGTCCGAAGCATGTAAACCGCGTTTTCAGTACCGAACTGTTCTCCCAGCTGTTTGAAATATTTACCGCTGATCCCGAATCGCGGTTGCCCGCGGAAGGCCAACTTTACAGACTCGAACTGTCGCGACTTCTCGATCTGCGCGAACTGCAGAAACACTCTGAAGACGTCCGCCATGCTGTTGGTAGCTGCTACCGCCCGCAGGTCGTAAAACAGCACCGAAGCATTCGAACGATATTCGACGGATACAGCGATTCCGCCATTTCGAGGGTCCTTTTTCAGCACGGCGTTCATTTCCGCTTGAAGCGAAGGCTCCGCTGCAGCCAAACTGGACACCAAGGAGGCGAGCGGGAGGAGCACGGCGGCAAACTTACGAAGCTCCTGATGTTTCTGCATTGTGTCTCCTCAAACGGCCAGCCGGAATATAGCCCGTCGGCTATCTATCGGCGGGGCGATTCTATGGCTGTAGTGCGTGAGCTGCACAGCTCCAGACTCTTGATAGACGCAAGACGTACTGATAGTTCTGGCAATCGGATGTGTGAGATTCCTACGGCTAAGCAGTGGTAACAAGAGCCCACATCAGCGGATTCCATCGGACCTACATCGCCCAGATCGAGGGCTGCGAATGCGAGGCCGGCGCTGTTGCCGCGATGGCAGCCGACGGAACTCCCCAGACCGCGGGTTAGTGTCCCTTGCCCCGCATTTGCGCGAGGCTGGAATCAACGACCTAGCCGCGATTCACTTTTTGTCTCCAAATAGTGCACCCGAACTTCACTGATCTCCCTCTCGAAGTGTCCGGCAACCTCGCCGACGATTCGGTGGAGCGTCCCTAACCGAACAGCGCCGTGGCGGGGGACTACCAAGTGATGTTCCCCTTTTTGCGTCCTGGTCAGTTTTCATGTGGCTGCCTTTTTGTTTAGCCAGTCGATAGCCGAACCGCTGAAGGAGTTTGACCAGCTCATCGCCCGAAATCGCCCGCGGCGTTTTCACGACGCGATGATCTGATCGCGGACCAAGTGAAGCCTGATAACCGGAGGAAGTTGTCCTTCTTCGAACGCGCAATGTACCGCGTCTCGAACCATGGTCTGGAGTTCGTCCCAGGTGTCGGCTTCCGTGACGATGGAATATCCAAGAGCATGAGCCGTATACCCGCCTTCCGGGGCCTCCTCAACGGCAAAATGATTTCTTTCGGTACGGTCGCCGGCACAACAAGAGTTTAACATTCACTCCAGCAGCATGTAAGTCACGATCGCCACTGCTGCTAACTGGCGCTTGGCATCGAACATGTCCACTCGACCGACGCACAGGCGCTTACCGACGCGCAGCAGGTGCGATCGCGCAACGAGCTTGCCGTTCTGGATCGGGCGCAGATAATTGATCTTCATATCGGTGGTCGTGACAGGGCGCGGGCCATCAAAGTGGCTGGCCAGTCCGACTCCCATCGCCACATCCGCAAGGGTAGCCATTACGCCGCCGTGCATCACTCCGGCGCTGTTGCGGAGCCGTTCACTCATCGGGCAAGCGATGGTGACGCCATCCGAATGCTGGCGGACGACGCGGATGCCAACCAATTTGTTGAAGGGCATGCCTTCAGAGAGTTCACGAAGTTCTCGTAGGGTCAAGGAAGCTCATTGTATCATCGAGGTGCAAAAGGAGAATCGGATGGAACATGAACAACACAAATGTCCGGCCTGCGGAGGGAGCGGGGATTGCCCGGTTTGCAAGGGAACCGGCAACGGTGGTCAGTGCGAGAAATGCGCCGGAACGGGGCGCTGTCCGAATTGCGCGGGAACCGGCCGTAAAATTCACGAGCCAGCTCGCTGAACGCTCGTTATCGAACCTGTTGAGTTTTGGAGTGAAAGATGCTTCCCAGTTCTTTGGCGACACCATGCCAGAACGCGCGCCCAAAGATCCCGAGCGCCAGCAGTCCTCCAAAGAGCGCTAAGGCCTCGAAACTCTCCCGGCCTTCGCGCTCCCAATAGACATCGCGGAGATTGAGCCAGAGCGCGAACTCATCCAGGGTTAGAGCCGCCGCGACTCCAAAGAGCATGGAAGTAAAGCGGCCGCTCCAATGCGAGGATGAAGGGGCTCCCGTGCCAAATTCGACCAGCCACGCATAGCCGACCAATAAAAGCAGAATGATGCCCCACACCAGATGGTGGATGTGGCGGCCGTGCATGTCGATGTCGTGGAACGGTCCAATATCGTGGTGGATCGCGATAGTGATGGACCGAACGACCAGTACGGTGGTAAAGAACCCGAGCGAGGCCAGGAACAGCCGCTCGCGCCGAGGCTCTATGAATCTGTGCTCGTAGACCTTTCGCAGCCGGGTGTGGGAGATGATCGCACTGAGACTACCGAGAATCGACGCTATGATGATCGGCAGAATCCAAAAGCTGCGATGCGTCCAGAACATTCCTATTTCGATCTTGGCACACCGATGCTAAGAGAGACGAGTAGCGTTGTTATGATCGAGGAATGAAGCTCCAGGACAAAATCGTAGTCGTGACCGGAGGCGCGAACGGCATCGGACGCGCATTATGCAGACGGTTCGCAGCGGAAGGCGCAAAAGCGGTGGTGGTAGCGGACATTGAAGAGAAGGCCGCGCGCGAGGTGGCTGCGGAGGTCGGCGGCTGGCACGTCGAGGCCAACATGGCCGAAGAGTCGGAGGTGCAGCGGTTGGTGGATCAGGTGCTGAAAAAGCACGGCCAAATCGATCTATTCTGCTCGAATGCCGGAATCGGAATAGAAGGCGATCAATGCGTTCCAGACCGGGAGTGGACGCGAATTTGGAACATCAACGTCATGGCCCACGTTTATGCCGCGCGCGCGGTTTTGCCTGGAATGCTGGCCCGGAAAGACGGCTATCTCTTGCAAACCGTGTCGGCGGCTGGACTGCTTACGCAGATCGGTTCGGCTCCTTATGCCGTAACCAAACACGCCGCTCTGTCATTCGCCGAGTGGCTCGCGATCACGTACGGCGACCAAGGACTTAAAGTATCCGCGCTTTGCCCGCAAGGCGTGAAGACGCGAATGTTGGAGAACGCTGAATTCGGTGGTGGAACGTTTTTATTGGAGGGCGCGCTGGAGCCTGATCAAGTGGCGGAGGCTGTCGTGAAAGGGCTGGAAGAGGAACACTTCCTGATCCTCCCCCACGCCGAGGTTTTGGAATATATCAAGCGCAAGGCTACCGACTACGATCGCTGGATACGAGGGATGCGGCGGTTGCAGGCCAACATGCAGCCACTCAAAACTTAAACTTTAGTCGGCTGCAGTTTGCCGACCGGCCTCTCGCTGGCTGAAGCGCTCGCGCAGGATATTCTTTTGTACCTTGCCGGTTCCGCCCTTGGGCAAGGAATCGGTGAAGAGCACGGACGTCGGGCACTTGAAGTGCGTCAGCCGTTCGCGACACCATGCGATCAGCTCGTCTTCAGAGAGGCGGCCATCTGGACGCATGACCGCGATGGCGCGGATAGTTTCACCCCAGGTCTCGTGCGGCACTCCGATGACAGCCGCCTCGAGCACCGCGGGGTGCGCGCAAAGAACCGATTCCACTTCCGGCGAGTACACGTTTTCGCTGCCAGTTTTGATCATGTCTTTCTTACGGTCGAGAATATAGAGAAAGCCCTCTTCGTCTAACGCGCCCAGGTCGCCGGTGTGCATCCAGCCACCACGCAGCACTTCTGCATTGACCTCTGGCCGATTCCAATAGCCCTTCATAACATTCGGACCGCGCGCGATCACTTCGCCGACCTGACCAACGGGAACGTCGTTGTCATGGAGATCCACCACGCGAATTTCAACGCCGGTCACCGGCTTGCCCGCGGATTTCACCGGTGCGAACGGGCGCTCACTATTTTCGAAACAATGGTCTTCGGGAGCCAGGACGGTAAGGACCGGGCTAACCTCCGTCATACCGTAGCCCTGGGCGAATTCACACTGAAATTTGCCACTCGCCTGCTTTAGCAGCGGCAGCGGCATCGGGGACGCGCCATACATGATGCGCTTCAGGCTCGATGTGTCGTAATTGTCGAAAGTGGGATGATTCACCACCATGTTGATCATGGTTGGAACCAACACGAGACTGGTGATTCGGTAGTGCTCGATTGCGCGGAGCGTCGCTTCGGGATCGAAGCTGCAGAGGAAACAGTGCGTGGTTCCGCAGAGCGTCAGCGCGGGGATGGCGCCGCAGTCGGCCAGGTGGAACATGGGCGCCGCGTGCAGCCACTTGCCTTCGATCAGCAGGCGGTTGGGTGGGAGCAACGAATGGATCGCGTTGGAGTAGATGTTGCGATGGGTTAACATGGCGCCTTTAGGCCCGCCGGTAGTGCCGCTGGTGTAGAACAGGCCGAAAAGATCGTTTTCGTCCGGCTCGGGGAAAGCTGCAATCGCCTCGCCGATGGCGACGGTCTTCCAATCCAACAAACCTGGCGGACAGGAGGCGCCTGGGCCCACGAAAATCAATTGCTCGAGGCCGGGGATGGCATTTCGAATCTGCGGCGCGATCGGAGCAAATCGTTCATCGACAAACAGGATTTTGCTGCCTGAATCGGTGAGCGTATAGATGATTTCATTGATGTGCCAGCGGGTGTTCAGGGGCACGATCACCGCCCCGGCCATAGCGGTCGAATAATAGAGCTCCAGATATTCGGGAGAATTCAACATCAGAAGCGCGACGCGATCGCCCTTCCCTGCCCCGAGCGCGGCCAGCTTCCGGGCGGAGTCTTCCACTAGCCCGTAGAAAGCCTCGTAGGTAATCTGGCGATCTTCATGATGGATCGCGAGGTTGCGGCCGTAGAATGATTTGGCCCGGCGAAGGCAATAGTTGACGGTCATGCGATCACTCCCTGACGCTTCAGTTCTTCGATCTCGGCGAGCGCGAAGCCGGAGCGGCTCAGTACTTCAGCGGTATGCTCACCCGGAGCCGGCGGGGGAGGCCCGTCGCGATCAGGTAGTTCGGCGGCAACTTCGCTGACTGTGCGCACCGGCGTCACACAACAATCGGAGTCGCGCAGCTGGTCGAACCAGTCGTGCGCTCGCTTGGTTTGAAATATGGACGCAATTCGCGCCTTCACGGGCTTTTGTGGCTCTTCGAACTGGCGCGGAATCAAGTCCTCGCAACTCAGGCGGCGGCAAAGCTCGGCCCAGAACTTCGGCTCCAATGCCCCGACAGCGAGCCATCGTCCGTCGGCAGCTTCGTAGATGTTGTAGCAGGCGTACCGTCCGCTCAAAGTTTCAGCGCCGGGTCGCGGTTCGCATCCGGCATCGCGGTAGGTGGCTAGTGGAATCGTAAGCAACGAGGTCACTCCATCGTACATGGAAACGTCCACGTGACGGCCCTCGCCGGTGCGATGACGCGCCACCAGAGCCAGCAAAATCCCCATCACGGTTTGCATGGAGCCGCCCACCAGGTCGGCGATTTGGACGCCGGGAATCACCGGGAGATTCAAGCTCAGAACACCGCCCAGCGCCATATAATTTATGTCGTGGCCGGCGAGGTCGGTGTAAGGTCCGCGCTGCCCGTAGCCGGTCAGGCTCACATAAATCAGTCGCTTGTTCAACGCCCATAGCTCGGAGTAGCAAAGACCGAGGCGCTCCATAACGCCCGGCCGATTTCCTTCGATCAACACGTCGGCGTCGCGTGCCAGCGATTTCAGGATCTCGCGGCCACGCGGATCTTTCAGATTGAGGACGATGCTCTTCTTGCCGGCATTGGTGCGTTTGAAGACCGATGCACTCATCGTGCGCGCGTAATCGCCCACGCCAGGCTGCTCGATCTTGATGACCTCGGCGCCCCAATCGGCCAGGTACTGCGTCGCAACCGCGCCGGGAAGCAAGCGCGTCAGATCAAGCACCACTATCTCTTCTAAGTCCATCATGCGCGGCCTTGCAAGTCCGTCACGCGCGCGCCTTAAGCAGGACTTTGTCGTAGTAAACAATCACAAGTTCATTGAACTGGTTGAGCACGTTTGTTTCGAAAGTGACCACACCACGGTCGTCGTCCTTCTGTTGTTTGTCGATCACCTTCTTAACCACATGGATGGTGTCGCCGATGAAAACCGGTCGCGTGAACCGCAGCTTGTCGATGCCATAGAACGCGATGACTGTTTCCTCGATCTGGCTTAGTTGAATACCCAAACCGGTGGAAATACTAAATATCAAGACCCCGTGAGCAATGCGCTTCCCGAACGGACCTTTAGCGGCGTAGGTCTCGCTCATGTGCAACTCCACAAAGTCTCCCGAGAGGCCGGCGAAGTTCACAATGTCAGCCTCGGTGACGGTTCTTCCGCGCGAGGTGCTGACGCTATCCAGAGCGAAATCTTCGAAGTAAGAGCTCAAGGCGTTCCCTTTCTGCTTGACAGAACCACGTGCGTAGCCCTACCTTGAGAATTCTATGCGAAAAAAAGTCACAGTTGTAGGAGCCGGCAACGTAGGCGCTAATTGCGCGCTTCGGATTGCCGGCAAAGAATTGGCCGACGTCGTGCTGGTGGACGTCATTGAAGGAGTTCCGCAGGGTAAAGGACTCGACATATTGCAGTCCGGCCCCGTAGAAGGCTATGACGTCAATATCGTCGGCGCCAATGATTACGGGCCGACGGCCAACTCAGACGTGGTCGTGATTACGGCCGGCTTTCCGCGCAAACCTGGCATGAGCCGGGACGATTTGCTGCTGGCCAACTACGAAGTCGTAAAGAGCGCGACCGAGCAGGCGGTTAAACACTCGCCCAACTCGATTCTAATTCTGGTAACCAATCCGCTGGATGCGATGTGCTGGACTGCGTACCAGATTGCCAAGTTTTCGAAGAACCGGGTGATCGGCATGGCCGGTATTCTGGATACGGCGCGGTTCCGGACTTTCATTGCGCAAGAGCTG
>Ga0210401_10001884_pt1 | contig 23807 bp, 22 predicted proteins | sample IncBWH32MmetaG_FD_150866 | JGI IMG/M metagenome (GOLD analysis project Ga0210401, IMG submission 150866) | Forest soil microbial communities from Barre Woods Harvard Forest LTER site, Petersham, Massachusetts, United States - Inc-BW-H-32-M | ecosystem: Environmental > Terrestrial > Soil >... | reverse complement strand
CCGTAATTGGCATTTTAGGCAAAGACCCTTTTGGGCCTTACCTGGCCGAAACCATTGTAGGCGAAAACCTTAATAAACACCCTTTAGTAATTCAGCATTTTAATGATGTGGATGAAGTAAACAATTGCCAAATTTTATTCATCAACATAAGTGATAAAAATAAACTGAAAGCCATACTCGAAAAACTAAAAGGAAAAAACATACTTAGCATAAGCGATGCAAACGGTTTTGCAAAATTGGGCGGAGTAGCAAGACTTTATACTAAGGATGATAAAATAAATATTCAGATAAATATTGAAGCAGCTAAAGAGGAAAATATAATTATAAGCTCTAAGCTGCTTAAGTTGGCTGAAATAGTACAAACAGATAAAAAATAACATCATGGCGTATAAAAACATATCTATACGAAATAAGCTGATGCGGGTAATTATGCTGGTGTGCGGTATAGTTGTATTGGTAACTTGCGCTATTTTCTTTTTGTACGATTTTTATTCGTTCCGCGATAGCGCGTTGCAAAACATTTCTACCTCGGGACAAATAATTGCTAACAACAGTACAGCCGCACTTGCTTTTGAAAGTAAAGAAGATGCCCAGGAAATATTAAGCGCCCTAAAAGCCGAACCACATATAATAGCCGCAAGCATTTACGATGCTTACGGAAATATTTTTTGTTCTTATCCTTCGTCTTATAATATAAATGAACTTCCGGTAAAGCCGGGCGCTAATGGCTACCATTTTACCAACGCAACGTTAGAAGGTTTTCAGCCCATTGTGCAAGGCAGCAAACAACTGGGTACTTTATACCTGAAATCGGATTTGGATGCCATGTACAGTCGCTTTAATTTGTACGCGGTTATTGTTTGTTTAATATTATGCTTGTCTTTTTTAATTACTTTCTTTTTATCTAAAGTTTTACAAAAGGGCATTTCGGCACCCATACTTGCCCTGGCCGAAACAGCCAAAGTGGTATCCGAAGAAAAAGATTATTCGGTTAAAGCCATTAAACAAAGTAATGATGAAGTAGGTTTGCTAACCGATGCTTTTAACCAAATGCTTACCGAAATACACGAGCAAACCGAAAAGCTAAACGAGTTTAACCAAACCCTTGAACAACGTGTTAAAGACCGCACCACCGAATTAGAAGCTGCCAATAAAGAACTGGAATCTTTTTCGTATTCGGTATCGCACGATTTGCGTGCACCTGCAAGAGCCATACATAGTTACGCAACTGTTTTTTTAGAGGATTACGATGGCAAACTTGATGATGAGGCCAAACGTCTTATAAACATCATTTTAAAAAACGGAAAAAAAATGGGTTTGCTGATTGATGACTTACTTGCTTTTTCGCAACTGGGTAGAAAAGAATTAATAAAAACAAAATTATCGATGGATGATGTTGTGTCTAGCATTTGGAGTGAGCTTTATAAGGCTGAAGAAAACCGAAACATACAATTTGAAATTAGCCCTTTGCCTGATGCTTATGCCGAAAAAGCTACCATACAGCAAGTATGGGTAAACCTTATTTCGAATGCTTTAAAGTATACGCGAAACAAAACACAAACCGTTATAAAAATTTATGCAAAACAAAAAAACGGAGAAACTATTTATTGCATTAAAGATAATGGGTCGGGTTTTGATATGAAATATTACAATAAATTGTTTGGCGTTTTTCAGCGTTTGCACTCGCAGGAAGAATTTGAAGGTACCGGAGTTGGCCTTGCTATTGTTGAGCGAATTATAAACAAACACGGTGGCAAAATATGGGGCGAGGGCGAAGTAGATAAGGGCGCTACGTTTTATTTTTCGTTGCCGGTGGTAAACGAGTAAGGTTTACTTATGTTAATTGTGCCTGTAGTTTTTTGGGCAGTTTTGCTTTTACCAAATTATAGGATTGTGTTATATAATGCTGCCATTTTTTTTGATTGAAAACGCTTGGCTTTTCAACCAATATCCATTTATGTTTTGCTACATAAGGGGCAGGAATAATGCCGGCTACACTGGTGAGTTCGGAAAACTCTTCGTCGGTTACTTTTAGCGATACTTTAAGTTCTTCATTAAGTCCAACCACACAAAACATTTTGCCGCCAATTAAAAAGCAAAGATCGTTGCCCCATTTTATATCTTCGGTTACATGGGGCAGTTTGTTACAAATGTTGCGGATGGTTTCTATATTCATTATTTAAAGATATAAAATGTTTTGGGTTGGTGATAACAGGAACAAGGGCGAAGAAAAACTAACCGTTTAATTGTTAAAAGCGACCGTTTAAAAAGTTATTCATTTACCGGCTATTGGTTTTGTACCTTTGGTTTAAACCAAATACTTGCCATGAAAAAAATTTATGCTCTTTTATTTTTTACGAGCTTAGTAAACCTGAATGTCTTTAGTCAGACATCGGGACTTACAACGTATCCTATTACCATACCGGGCACAACGGTTACAATTACTAATGTTAATAAAAGAAGTGCCTTTGTAATTGATAATACGGGCAACAAATGGATAGGTTTTAATTATGGTAATATTAATTCATTTCAATTATTACGCTATAACGGAACACAATGGGACACTTTTCCGGCATTTAATGCTTTATTGGCTACCAATAAAGTAAATGCCTTGGCAGTTGATGCCAATAATAATTTGTGGATTGGGTCTAACATGGGTTTAACCATGTATAATGGTGCGAGCTTTACAACTTATAACACATCAAACTCAGGTTTAATTAGCGATACAATAATTTCGATAGCCTGCGGAAATGGCAATATTTATGTAGGTAGTGGAAGAGGATTATCTGTTTACAATGGTACAAGCTTTACTAATTATACTATGGCAAGCGGCATGAACAGTAACTGGGTTAATTGTATTACAGTTGAAAATGCAAACACTATTTGGTTAGGAAACCAAAATGGTTTAGAAAAGTTTAACGGAAGCAATTTTACCTTTACTTATGTAACAACAAATAACACAGCCGATGTTGTAAACTGTATTTATATAGATGCCCAAGGCAATAAATGGATTGGTACCAATGCCAATGGCATTATTAAATATGATAACAGTAATTTTTATACTATGCAGCAATTGTACCCGACTGCTGTTGAACAAGAAAAACTTGGTGTAAGCCCATGGCCCGTAATAGTAAAAACAATTTGCACAGGACCAAATGGTGGGGTTTTATTTTGCTCACCTTATCTTAATACTCTTGGAACTAAATCTTATTATGGTCGTACGTATGAAATTGCCAATACGCAATTATATACTTATGAAAGTATAGCCGGGGCTTTGGCAACATCAGGAAATAATCCGATTATGCAGCGCGATGTAGGTTCAAATAAAATATTTGTGTTAAACCCTACCGGCAATGCTGGTAGTGTTTTATTCTCTTATAATCCAATTCCTTATTCATCCTATTATTTAGATGAAACAACAACAAACGCCGCTTTTTTAGATATAAATAATGTTGCCGCTGCAATAACTGATAACTCTAACCAACACTGGGATAATGTAACTTCATTAACAAAATATTTTGTACCTAAACAAAATAATACAAGCCCTTTGTATACTTCTTCTATGTGGATTGGTGGTTATAGTAATGGACAAATACATGCAGCAGCAATGACCTACAGACAAAATGGATTTGATTTTTGGCCGGGGCCGCTTAACCCTGCAACTGATAGTCTTGACAACTCAATGATGACCTCTTTTGATAAAGTTTGGAAAATTAACCGTTTTGATATTGCAAACTTTATTTACCATTGGAATGCCGGGCATGTGCAAAACTATAGCTGGATACCACCACCTGAAATTACGAGTTGGCCCGGTAACTCGCCTTACACCGGACAAATGTTGGCACCGTATGTAGATTACAACGGAGACGGATACTATTATTATTTAGATGGCGATTATCCTTTAATTAAAGGAGACCAAATGATTTGGAGTGTGTATAATGATAAATATGGTCAACATGGAGAAACAAGTGGTGCCGCTTTAGGAATTGAGGTACACGCTAGTGCTTATGCTTTTACTTGCCCTGGTATTGCAGATAGCAATGTGGTTTTAAACAATACAACTTTTTATAATTACCAAATATTTAACCGAAGTGCTAATAAGTATGATAGCACTTATATTTGTTTATGGGAGGATACTGATTTAGGAAATTATCAGGATGATTATGTGGGTTGTGATGTAATGAATGATTTTGGTTATACTTACAACGGAGATAATTATGACGATGATCTTGTCAATAACCCCGGCTATCATAGCAATTTACCTGTATTTGCCTGCAATATATTGAGTGGGCCTTTAGCTGATGCAGGAGATGGCATAGACAATAACCACAATTGTCAGGTAGATGAAGCAGGTGAAAAATGTTTGATGAGTGGTTTTATTAATTATAATAATTCCGGTAGCCCTATGAATGGTAACCCCATCGGATATTTTCCTTATTATAATTTAATGACAAGCAAGTGGGAAAATGGAACTCCCATGACTTATGGAAGCCAAGGTTTAACAGCAGGAAGTACGCCCTGCAAATATTTATTTCCGGGTAATTCAGACCCATATGGATTTGGTTTGGGTGGAAATTGCAGTAGCCCAATAACACCAACAGGCAGTTATGGTGCAACCGGTTGGACAGAAGGGCAAGCAGGCAATGCGCCAGGTGATAGACGTTTTATGGTTAATGTAGGTAAGTTTACTATGCAACCAAGTAGTATGAGTGAGTTGGATTATGCTTTGGTTTTTACGCAGGACTCGGTTAACTGTTACGGCAACAACACCTGTGTAATTAACAGTGCAGTGAAAGATAACCAACGTGTAAAACGTTGGTTTAACACAAATACGTACCCAAGTTGTTTAAATTTGAGTGGTGTGGGCATTCAAAAAAATGCAATGCCTCAATTAAATTTAAGCCTATACCCTAACCCTGCTAACACTAATGTGTATGTCGAATTTGCCAGCGCACAAAAAAATGTAACTATAGAGGTTTTTGACATGCTAGGAAATATTGTGCAAGGTTTGCAATATAACGAACTTGGCAAATATGCCATTATACCTGTTAGTGTTTTACAAAGTGGCGTGTACTTAATAAAAATACAAACCGCGGAAGGAACTGCTAATAAAAAGTTTATTAAAGAGTAATTTTAAAACACAACTCCTAACACAATGCGCAAAACACTTGCGTTAAGGTTTACACCTTTTACTTTAGTATCTACCTGAGGGAGTTGATGGTAGTTATTATAACTGGGGCCTAAGGTGTGTTGCACGCCATTTGAAGAAATATATTGATTATCATAGTATGCCGATACCTGACCAGTTACTTGTTGTACGCCACCATTATAGTAACTAAGACCTAAGCCACTTTCAACAGAAATAAAAAGAGGTTTGCGGTCGAGCAGTTTAAAACCTACGCCTGTCACTAAATTATAGCTGTTTACTTTTTGCGAGGTAAACATTGTGCTATCGTAAGTGCCATTTATATAGCCGGGCGGAGGTTTCATGTTTCCATAATAAGTTGAGAAATTTGCGCTAAAAGTTTGGTAATATAAATCGGCAAACCAATAGGCATTTAATTTTTTATAGGTAAAAAATGTATGCTGAAAACCTGCGCTATATTGTTTTACGTTTTGTGGATTATTGCCATCATCATCACTTTTGTTTGTGCTAAAATTGTTTAAAGTAAAAGTTAACCTAATAGCATTTTTATCGTTGATATAAAATTTGCCTTGTAAACCAACCACGTACACAAGGTTAATTTTGTTTGCAAAATAATCGGGTACTTTATATAAACTAACAGGTACAAGTCCAATTTCAAATTTCTTAAATTTTGGTTTAAGTGCCAGGCTATCCCTTTGGGCATTGCCTATAATAGAAATAAATAAAAGTAAAATAAGTAGCTTGGTATAAACAGGCATTAATGTTTAACGAAAAGTCCGGTAAATTATTGTATCAATTTTTTTAATGCGCTACACAAGCAAACTTAGTTTATTACTTTGCCGTTAAGCGTAATGGTTTGCGGCAGGGCGTGTATGTTGCTTATGGTGTAGGTAAACTCATAAACGCAATTGCTTTCGTAAGATGAGTATATGGTATCGGTTTGTCCGTTTTTGCGTTTTACTATGCGGGGTTGTTGTTGCAGACTTAGGTTAAGGTGATTATCGGTAAAATTAAAATCGCCTTTATATTGGGCGTAGCAATTTTGAGTGCTGCGTATTTTTACTATCAAGACATCGGACTGAAGTGCTTTGTGCAAAATTTTATGCGGGAGTGAACTGCTTGTGTTGCTGTTGCTTTGTTTAAATTGTAGTAAGGTGCGTTTATTGTACTCTGCCATTAAGCTTGCTTTTTTGGCAAGGGGGGCAATGTAGTTATCAGCAAATTTTGGATTTGCCATTTGTGGTTGAGTTGGGCTTTTTGTGCAGGCTACCATTATTAATGTTAGTGCAACTAAAATGACTCGTACCATTTTGTTGGTTTTATCTAAATTAAATTTACAACATGTTTTTTAATTTTCCTAGTGTGTTAACAGTAGAAATTTTGAATGTTGAGTTATATCCATGTTAGGAATGGCGGTGGAAAACCCACAACAGGGATGATTAGTTACCGATGATGAAATTAAAATTTACTCTTTTAGGAGGTGACGGTGTATTTATACTAGGTGGAGGTGGGGTATCTATTTTTGGTGGAGATGGTGTATCTGTTTGCGGAGGAGGTGGTGTATCTATCGTTGGTGGAGATGGTGTATCTGTTTGCGGAGGAGGAGGTGTACCTGTTTGCGGTGGCGGATTATTGTTTTCTTCGGACATTATTAATAAAATTTATGTTTACAGGTAATTGTTGTTTTATTTTTTTGGTACAATTTGACCCGAGCTTGGCGCTTGTGGTGCTGTTGAACCGCCGTTGAAAAGGTTAACTCCTATTCCTAAACCAAACCAGGGCTTGCCTTGATAAATCCAACTACGCTCTATAGGAGAAGCAATGTCTATAAAATCGAACCCTACACCGGCAATAACATTTATATTTTTATAGGCAATTAAAATTTGGGCAGTCATAGTTAAAGAAGGTCGTGTGTTGCCGGTACTTGATGTTTTTACCGCTCCTTTTGTAGAAACGCTATCGAGTGTAATGGAAGAAACCGATATACCCGCAACACCGCCTACCGAAAAGTTCGGGGTAATTTTACGTTGACCATATATAGCCCCACCCAAACTTAAATTTGGTGTAAATGCCAAACTACCGCTATTAAAAAAATTACGGATTTTAAATGGTACGGTTAGTGGGCCATAGGTAAAATCCCATTTGGGTAATTTTTTTGCAGGCACATTTACCCTGCAGGAGTTATCAAAATCTCGCTTTTTTAAACGAAAAAATTTAGTGTTAGCATCTGACTGAGCTTCATCTTTTATTTTTTTTGAAGAAGTGTTAGAAAACCACACATTGTATTGGTAAAATTTTACATTCTCTTTATCCACCTTTGCACTGTCTTCCTTACATTTTTGCCTCCATTCGGTATATTTTATATTATCTGCTTTGTCTGTACTTGATAAATTAGAAGGTTTAGGATAATCTGTTTTCTTAAATATATGAAACCTTATAATTAAATCACCGGTAGCAGTATCCACATTCTCAACCGTAAATAAATATGATTTATATGCAGTTTTTGGCACATAAAAATCGGTGATACCATTATTCTTCATGTAAGCGTCAGTAATGGGTGTCCCAAGCGCATCGCAGGCGGCAATTGGTGCGTTATATGTAAAAATATACGTTTTGTTTATGTATACGGTATCTTTTCCTTTTTGCGCAAAGGAGTTTACAGTAAACGCCATGGCAAACAATAATAAAAGTTTTTTCATATAGTTGGTTTAGTTAAATCAAACCTACAATAAAAAAATAAAATATGTAATTAAATTTTAAATATGTAAGATTTTAATGGTTTTTGTATTTTTTTATATAAGCAAAAGAGTTTAGGTTTGTTTGAACAAAAAATATAAAACGGAGTTTGCCGAAAAGCCGGATAAAAAAAGAGTAGGCAAAAACATAAAACCAAATTATATGAAAAACATTTTATTTTGTTTGCTACTATTGCTTAGCAGAGTAAGTTTTGCAGCAACAACCGAAACAAAAACGGATAGCACAGCTAGTAAGCTTGCGGCGATTGCCACCAGGATAGATAAAATTGAAAAAGATAATGCTACCAAAATGGCTGCTTTGGCTACACAAACTGTTAGCGCTAAAGATGAAGTTAAGAGTGGCGGTGGTAAAAGAATAGCACGTTTGCGCTATTTGCTTGTTTTACTACCTTGTATTTTATTTATTTTATTGGTGTATTTAACCTTACGCAAAGTAGAATCGGCGGGATTTAATTTTAAACAGGCTTTTTATAATGATGAGGCCGAAGAAGTTGTTAAGCAAGCACCTACGCCTACCGATCCTAATGCTACTATAAAAATAACTTTACTTGATAAACACCAACAGCCAGTTTATTACCCAAGTACCAGCAGGATAATTGCTTTTTTATCGGGGCTTACAACACTTATTGTTGTAGTTTGTTTTATGAGTTACTATGCTTATTGTATGGTAACCAGCAGAGTAATGCCATCGTTTGAAGCTTTAACTAACTTAATATTTGGCTTGGGCTTAGGTGTGTTGCCTTATGGAGCTAGTAGATTGACTGCTGCTGCAACGGCAAAAGCTAATGCTGCTGCTAATCAACCATAATATTTTGCGGCTTAGTATTTTTTATTGGTTTCAGCTCTTGTTGGTGATAACTCTCAACAAGAGCTGAGATTGAAATGTAAAGACTAACAGCGGTAAAGCGCCGTAACGCCAAAAATTATTTTGTATATTTGATGTCAGTTTTTTGTAAGGCAAATACTGTTTTTAATGAAAAAAATTACCGCATTATTTTTTATTTTAGTTTTTGCTATTGCTACTACTTGGGCACAAAACGCTAAACAGTCTGATGGCTTGCTTGATGGCTATTTTACCGTTAGTACGGGTTTGGGTGTGCCGATTGGCAATTTTGGAAGCAACAGCACGGTAAACCCAAACGCCTATGGAGCCCAAACGGGCGTTAACTTTGAGATGAATTATGCGGCACGGTTTTCTAACTATTTGGGTGTGGCTATAATGGTTAGGAGTGTGGCTGTGGCGCATAGTGTTACCAGTACGGCGGGTTACTTTGATGGCAATGATCCAAATTACTTATGGTCGGCAGAGGCTACACCCGATAAAATAAAAATGGCTATGGCGGGTTTATATGGTACGGTGCCGCTTGGTAAGAAGAAAGATTTTATGTTGTTTTTTAAACCTATGCTGGGTGCTAGTTTCGTGGCGCAAACGTCGACAACATATAACCTTATAGCACAAGAGCCGCACTACAGCAATGGCACAATAACTGTTACAACTGGCGGACAATCATATGCGTTTGCCTATTCGTTTGCATTGGGACTTAAATATAATATAACGCCTTTGTTTGCTTTTATGGCTCAGGTGGATTATATGTCGACCAACCCCATGTTTAACGCGCAAGCTGTTATTGCTACCGGCCCACATATTTATTACCAAGATGTAACGCCTTACTACCTGCGCATGCAAATGCTAAGTTTTAATATTGGTTTGGCGCTTAAGGTTAATTAGGAATTTGCTTGCCCTCTACCCTACACTTGAGTGCTATCTATCTTCTTCGAGTGTGTATCCTAAATAGAGTGCTTTATCCCAATCTAAACGATAGCCAGTGGTATCGCCAATTAGTTTTTTGCAAGCTCCCCGATAATAATAGGTATCGGAAGTAATAGTATCGGTGGCAATTACGCGGTTAAAATCAGTTATGGCGTTTTTGCCATCTCGTAATTGATATCTGCAAATACCACGACTTTTATAGGCTGCTATATATTTTGGGTTTAATGCAATTGCCAGAGTATAATTTTTAATGGCTTCTTTATACTGACCTGAAGCGAGTTTACTTTCGCCGTTATTAAAATACGTGGTATCGGTTTGGGCGTAAAGAGTAAGGTTTAAAAAAATTACACTAAGTATATATACATATTTCATTTTAAAAAATTGATAAGTAAATATAGAAAAGTTTTTTGTTTATCCCTAGCCCACTATACTAAGGATTTGTTTAGTGCGTTAGGGATTAAAGTGGAAAGCTTTTTGTGTAATCACAAAAACTTGTAACGGAAAGCCCGACGCTTGTAATCGAGCGGAACGCCCAAATAAAGATTTCTCAATCGTGCCTTCTTCGAAATGACAGGAGCGGTTTAAGGCTTGATGCCCTCTTTTTTCATGAGTTCAATTTGGGTGCGGATAGACTCTTCGTGGATAAGTTGAAAAAGTTTTTCGATAAAATCTTTAGTGAGATGTTGCTGGGTGCCCCACTCGGTTCGCGATTTTAAAATTTCCATCCAACGCTCTAACTGAAATGCAGTGATGTTGTTTTTTTGTTTTTCGTTGGCAATTTTTTCTACCAAATGTAAACGCTCTTTTACCAGCGAAATTATTTTAGCATCAATTTCATCAATATTATTACGTACGGAGTTTAGTTGCGCGTTAAAAGCAGGGTTAGCTGATGATTTTTCTTTTATCTGCAAATGATTGAGCAACTCGTTCAACTCAAAAGGAGTTATTTGTTGTGCTTTATCGCTAAGTGCTTCGGTGGGATTGATGTGGGTTTCAATCATCAGTCCATTCATGCCTAAATCGAGTGCGTTTCGGGCGATATCAAAAACTAAATCTTTGCGGCCGCTTATGTGACTTGGGTCGCAAATGATGGGCATATTTGGGAAATTTACTTTTAATTCGATTGGGATTTGCCAAAGCGGTGTGTTGCGAAACGTATTTTTTGCTGATGTGTGAAAACCACGGTGTATAGCAGCTACCTGTTTAACACCAGAGCTTAAAACGCGCTCGATAGCTCCTATCCATAATTGTAAATCGGGGTGGATGGGGTTTTTTACCATTACGCGACAATCGACCCCTTGTAGGGCTTCGGCCAACTCTTGTACCGAAAAGGGGTTGGCTGTAGTGCGGGCACCAATCCAAAAAAAGTTGATGTTATGTTTTAAGGCAGCTTCGATATGTTCGGGTTGCGCTACTTCTATAGCAACGGGTAAGTGGTAAGTTGTTTGAACCTCTTGCAACCAGGGCAATGCTTGTACACCCATGCCCTCGAAGCCACCGGGACGCGTACGGGGTTTCCATACACCGGCGCGGTAGGCCTGCGCCTTTTTACCGTCGGCAATTTGGGCAGCGGTTTGTAAAACCTGCTCGCGGCTTTCGGCACTGCAAGGACCTGCAATTACGTAGCAAGACTTATCGGAGAAATTAATAGATGAATTCATTTTAACGCTGCAAAGTTATTAAGTTTACTTTTGCAAAAAACTATATTGTGAAATTTCATAAAAACCTAGTAGACGCCATTGTTAAAACACTCACCTCGATATTTGACGAAAACCGTTATGCCGACAAAGCTATAGAATATTTATTTAAAGATCAGCCCAAGTGGGGCGGGCGCGACAGACGCTTTGTGGCCGAAACCATTTATGATGTAGTTAGGCAATATAGGTTGCTAAATGAGCTGGATGGCAACAAAAAGAACTGGTACCATATAGTTGGCATTTACCTTTTGCTGCGCGGACATGATTTACCTGTTTGGGACGAATTTGCAGGAATTGACAAAAAACACTTACAGCAAAAAATTAGTGAGATACAGAATAACAGAGCCATTTTTCAGTCGGTGCCCGATTGGATGGATGAACTTGGTTTTGGCGAATTATCTTACAAATGGAATAAAGAATTAGAGGCGCTTAATAATCAAGCAGCTGTAGTTTTGAGGGGTAACACTTTGAAAACATCTACCCAAAATTTGCAGAACCAGTTAAGCAAAGAGGGCATTGAAACCGAGCGCATAGAAGATACGGATGCGCTGATTTTAAAAGAGCGCAAAAATATTTTTACATCGCAATTGTTTAAGCAGGGAATGTTTGAAATACAAGATGCATCGTCGCAATTAGTAGCTACGTTTTTACGTGCTGCTGAGGGGCAAACTATTATTGATGCCTGTGCCGGTGCCGGTGGAAAAACATTGCACATTGCCGCGCTTACGCAAAACAAAAGCAAAATTATTGCGATGGATATTGAGGAGAAAAAATTAACCAAATTGCAAAGACGCGCGCGCAGAGCAGGTGCAAAAATAGAATCAAAATTAATTTCAGGGCCTAAAACTATTAAAGATTTGAATAAAACTGCCGACCGCCTTTTATTGGATGTGCCTTGCAGTGGTTTAGGTGTACTTAAACGTAACCCGGATGCTAAATGGAAATTAAGTTTAGAACGCATTAATGAACTAAAAAAAATACAGCATCAAATTTTACAAGATTATACTTGTATGCTAAAAGTTGGCGGCCTTATGGTTTACGCTACCTGCAGTATTTTGCCATCAGAAAATAATGAGCAGGTGCAACAATTTTTAGCTGAGAACCCAACCTTCTCTTTTGTTGAAGATAAAACCATTTACCCATCAGAAGGTTTTGATGGTTTTTATATGTGTTTGATGCAGCGGAACGCGTAAGAGGAATTTACTTTACAATAACCAAGCGTTTGTTTACTTAAAAATTTATGCCTACACAAAATGTGTGTTGCATAAACATATCGTGCATGCCGGTTGTTATATAATCAACTGCGCCGGGTTTTGTATAATAACCAACACCCAAGCGGTAACCTATATTATAGCGTTGACAAAAGTTGTAGGTTACTCCAAGTCCGCCGTTTAGGGTTAAATAATTTCCGGCGTTACAATCTTTATGATTCCATATATCAACCAAATTATTAAAACCTGCCCCTAAAAAAATGTAGGGAGCAATTTTTGCATTTTCTTTAAGTATATAGCCATTTGCAAATTTATACTTAGCCGCCACAACTACTGTTGTCATACGAGCATATAAGTTTAGTACACTTAAACTTGCATCATCATCGCGGCAACGCCCAATATCGCCCATGCTTGCATTAACCATTGCATCAAACGATTTATTTATGTAACGACTGTAACTTACGTTTACAAAACCGTACCACTCTTCGCTTAGGTTAAACCAAGAGTTACCTAAATGCCCATTATAACTTTCTTTACCACCACCTACGGAAATGTTGTTTTTTTTATCGGCAGTTTGTGCCATGCCGCAAATTGAAAGTGCCATTAGTATTATTACTAGTTTGTTTTTCATATGGTTTGTTTTGCTGGTGATATAAATATACTAAAAGATTTGATTACAGCTTTGTACCATGAACGCAGTGGAAATTTAAAATAAAAAAAGGGGCGATTAAGCCCCCATTGATTTTAGTTTCTAGTTTCTTGAGGATACTAAATTAAAAAAATATTTTATAACAACATTATTTTTTTGAAAAAAAAGTTGAATTACATTTTAATACCGATGATGGTAACATCATCTACTTGTTCGAGATTTGTTTTCCAAGTGTTGAATGTTGTGGTGAGAATTTGCTTTTGTTCGTCAAGTGATTTATCACTGTTTGTAATTACTAAATCTTCTAATTGTTTGTATTTGAATTTTTTTCCTTTAGTGCCGCCAAACTGGTCGGCATAACCATCGGTCATTAAATAAAAAGTATCGTTTGGGTTTAATGCAATGTGGTGTGTTGTAAAAGGTGTTGGGTTATCGGTTTTGCCAATGGGTTGTTTATCTGCCTTTACTTCTATCAATTTATTATTTGATATATACCAAAGTTGGTTGTTGGCACCAGACCAATTTATTTGTTGGCGGTGTTTATTGATAGCTAGTAAAGAAATATCCATGCCATCTTTTATTTGCTCGCCACTTTTTTCAAAGGTTTCTAAAACCAGTTCGCGGGTTTTATCCAGTATTTTTCCGGTATCGCGTAAGCCAAATTCTTTTACGGCACGGTTAAGGGCATTACTGCAAACTACACTTACCATGGCACCGGGAACGCCATGCCCTGTGCTATCGGCGGCGGCCATAAAAGTTATGCCATCTAAATGTTCCATCCAATAAAAATCACCGGCAACAATGTCTTTTGGCTGGTAGTAAATAAAATTATTAGGCAGGTGCTTTTTTATTTCGGCATCGGCAGGCAGTATGGCTTGTTGTAAACGTTTGGCGTAGGTGATGCTATCAATAATTTCTTTTTGGTGTTCTTCTACCAAATGTTTTTGACGGGAGACCTCATCTTTTTGCAATTGAATGATGTGTTTTTGCTTTTGGGTTATTTTAAAACGACGGAACAGAAAACCGGAAAACACAAATACAATGACTAATACAAATACTACGGCATAAATAATAAATTGCTGTTGCTTTTTTTCCTGATTATTGATAAGCTCGGCTGCCTCGGATTTTAATTTTAATTCGGCTTCTTTTTTCTCGACTTCGAATTTGGTTTTCATATCGCCGAGTTGTTTACTGTTATCGGCATTAAAAATGCTATCGGTTAGTTGTTTAAACAGCACTTCGTTTTCATAAGCCTGTTTATTTTTACCCATTTTATTATAAGCAAAGGCTAAGTTTTCGTACGCCAGCCGTTGGTTATCTATATCACCTAATTGCTTGGTTATTTTTACAACAGAATCGCAATAACTTATGGCTGCTTCGTAATTTTTTAGTTTGTTGGATAAAGTTGCCAGATTAACATAGCAAATTGACACGCCATGTTTATCGCCCAATTCTAATCGTATTTTTAGTGCCTTATCAAAACTCTCTAAGGCCTTTGGGTAATTTAACTGATTTGTATAAACACCACCTACATTGCCCAGACAAATTCCTATACCACGTTTATCACCCATTTGCTCATAAAGTTTTAAACCTTTAAACAGATACTCTAAAGCCATTGTAAAGTTATTTTGAGAAGCATACACGGTACCAATGTTGCCATAACAATAACCCATGCCTTTTTTATCGTTTGCTTTTTCGAAAACCTGTAAAGCTTTTAAATTATACTCCAAAGCTTTTTGGTAATTGGTTTGTTTCATATACACATTACCAATGTTAATGTTGCAAGCACCAATGCCTTGCGAATCATGCATGGCTTCGCGAATAGAGAGAGCTTGCAGATAATGGTCTAAAGTTTTAGGATAATTGCCTTTGGTTTTATAAGCCGTGCCAATGGTTAAGTGCCCGTTTGCTTCGTACCTTTTTATTTTAGCTTTTTGCGCATATTGTATTTGCTGCCAGCCTAATATAATGGCAGTATCGGGGTTATTGTTGCGAAACTCCCAAGAGATATTATCTAAAGCATCAAGACGATTACTATCAGACAGACTTGTGTTGTTGTAAACTTTATAAAGAGAATCGAGGTTTTGTGCAGAGACCTGAAGTGATATAAAAAAAAGGATGGCGTATTTTAGATAGTTCATATAGTACTAAGCAAATATAGCATAATTAATATTGTTTATTTTTTTTTTGATGAAAAGAAAAAAGCCCTGTCTGTGGGGGACTTGAATTATCTAATTATTACTTATAGTAAACTTTTTATAGATTTGATTGGTGAAAAAACTGTTGCTTTATACATTTTTACTTATTTATACTTGTATTGGTGTTGCCCAAAACAGGAAACTGGATTCGTTGAATAAAATTTATAATGATAAAAATGCAGCCGATAGCAATAGGTTAAAAGCTTTACAAACTATTGCTTGGAGCTACACCAGTGAAAACCCCGACACGGCCATTTTTTTGGCCGAAGAAGAGTTAAAACTTATTAAATTGATTCCGGAAGGGAAAAGAAAACGCTGGACCGCAAAAGTTTATAATACTATAGGTTCGGCTTTAAGTAACAAAGGCAAATTTACTAAAGCTCTGGAATATTTTTTACAAACCTTAAAACTATATGAAGAGTTAAAAAACAAAGAGGCGATTGGAGGATCTTACGGGTACATTGGCATGATTTATTTTGAACAATCTAATTATCCTAAAGCCCTAGAATATTATTTAAAGAGCTTGAAGATTGCCGAAGAGACGGGTGATAAAAAGGGAATAGAAAATTGCTATAGCAACATAGGTAATTTATATTTGAATCAGGCTGATTATGATAAAGCCGTGATTATTATTTAAAAGCTTTAAAAAGCTATGAAGAGAATGGCAATAAACAAGCCATTGCCGCCTGTAATATTAATATAGGCATTATTTACGACGAGCAAGCAAAAGATGATTTAGCCCTTAGCTATTATATAAATGGCATGAACATACTGGAAGAAATAGGTGACAGGCAAGGCATTGCAATTTGTTATCTTAACATGAGTAACTTATATGCTGATAAAGGAAATTATAGTAAGGCATTAGATTATTTATTTAAATACTTAGCAGCGAAAAAAGAAATTGGCGACGAACAGGGCATTGCACTTTGTTTTGGCAACATGGGTGATTTACATTTAAAATTGGGCAATTATAAATTGGCTTTACAATACAGCGATAGCTCGTTACAATTAGCTAAAAAAATTGGAGCCATTAATGAAGAACGAGAGGCTTATGAAAACCTAGCAGGAATTTATGCCAAAACAGATAAGTATAAAGAAGCATACGAAGCGCATGTAAAATTTAAAGCACTAACCGACAGCATTTTTAATGCCGATAACAGCAAGCAATTGGGTGATTTAAAAACTCAATTTGAAGTAGAGAAAAAAGAAGCGGAACTAAAAATAAAATCGGATGCGGAACAGGAAAAATTAATTGCTGTTGCAAACGAAGAAAAGAAAAGACAGCAAGTTGTTATAGCTTCGGTGGCTGGTGTATTATTGCTTGTTATTGTATTTTCGTTGTTTTTATATAAACGCTTTAAAATAACTGAAAAGCAGAAAAAGGTTATTGAGGAACAAAAAGTGTTAGTTGATAAAGCTTATGAAAAACTACATGAAAGAAATAAAGAAGTAGTAGATAGCATACATTACGCTAAAAGAATACAAACAGCTTTAATTACATCGGAAAAATATATTGAGAGTAGTTTAAATAAATTGATGAAGGGCTAGAGGATGAAAAAGTTTATTTCCATAACTATCTTTCTTGTTTTGACATTTCGAATATGCTATGCTCAAAACAGAGATTCGTTGTGGAAGGTTTATAATGATAAAACTCTGGTTGACAGTGCGCGTTTAAAAGTTTTAAATAGCATAGCATGGAGTTACCGTGAAAATAATCCTGATACCGCCATTATGTTGGCAAACATAGGATTGAAATTTGCCGAAAAAACTAATCACAAAATATTAAAGCTAAATGCCTTTCTAACAATTGGCGTATCGCTTTTTACTAAAAGTAATTTCCCAAAAGCATTAGAGTATGATTTAAGTGCTCTGAAAATTGCGGAAGAAACTACTAATAAACCATACATAGAAGCCTGTTATCTTAATATTGGAAATGTTTATTCTATTCAAACTAATTATAGTAAGGCTTTAGCTTATTACTTAAAGGCGCTAAAAATTTCAGAAGAGATTGGTGACAAAAAAAGAATGTCTGATTGTCATAGCAACATTGGCAGTATTTATATAGAATTAGCCAACTACAACAAAGCTTTAGACTATTTTTTAAAGTGTTTAAAATTTTGCGAAGAAACAAATGATAAACAAGGAATTGGCTTTTGTTATAGTAATATTGCATTGGCTTACAATTATCAACGCAATTTTCAAAAAGCATTAGAGTATTATTTAAAATCGTTAGCGCATTTTAAGACCGCTAAAGATAAATCCGGAATTGCCTATTGTTATAATAGTATTGGTGAATTATACATTGATTTATCAGATTTTAAAAAATCTATCAAATATCTAGATTCTGCTTTGCAACTAAATAAAGAAATCGGAGACATTAATATGGAGAGTTACTCTTATCAATATTTAGCGGATGTATATTGTAAAACAGGTAAATATAAAGAAGCATACGAAGCGCATGTAAAATTTAAGCAACTAACCGATAGTGTTTTTAATGCAGATAACAGCAAACAACTGGGCGATTTAAAAACACAATTTGAAGTAGAAAAAAAAGAAACGGAGCTGAAAATAAAATCGGATGCAGAGCAGGAAAAATTAAAAGCTGTTGCTTTAGAAGAAAAGAAAAGACAACAGGTTATTATAGTATCAGTAGCAGGTGTGTTGTTGGTTGTAATAATATTTTCTTTGTTTTTATATAAACGCTTTAGGGTAACTCAAAAGCAAAAAGCAATTATTGAAGATCAAAAAATATTGGTTGATAAAGCCTATGAAGAGTTGCACGAAAAAAACAAAGAAGTAATGGATAGCATACGCTATGCCAAAAGAATACAAACTGCTTTAATTACCTCGGAAAAATATATTGAGAGTAGTTTAAGTAAGTTGATAAGTAAACAATAGTTTACGATATGGCTTGTAAGCCTGCCCCCTATTTAAAACAATATTACGTACGCCGAGAAAAAAAAGCACTTCGCCGAGCTTATGACAGGAAAGTTTTCATATGTCGAGAAAATAAGCCGTTAACCTAATTGAAATACCACTTCAGGAAATGCGGATGTAAATTTGCTTAACAGTAAACTTAAAACCACAGTCATGAAAAAATTTACTATTTATTTTTTGTTGAGTTTGCCCTTTTTAGGCTTAGGACAAACAGCCATTACAGTTGCTAACGGAAACTGGACTTCTGCTTCTACTTGGAGCACAAGCGCTGTACCTAGCACAAATAACACAGCTATTATAGTTGAAGATAATGTAATAGTAACTACTAATTTAAGTTTAAGCGGCACAGCATCGCTTTTGGTTACAGGCAGTTTAATTAACCCATCAGGTGGAGCCGCTCGTTCATTAAGTTTATCTAATTTTTCAAGCTTAACAGTTAGTGGCAATACAGATTTTGAAGGGAATTTAACCTTATCAAATAGTTCTACCGTAACTATCAATAGCGGATACACACTTACTGTTGGTGGGGCTTCGTTTAGTAACAATACTGTTTTGGTTATTAATGCAGGGGGTAGTTTAATTGTAAACGGAGACCTTAGTTTAGCAAACAATAATGGAATAATAGATAATGGTACTTTGGTTGTTAATGGGAATCTTACTGCATCTAATAATGTAGTGCTTTCCGGTTCGGGCAGTGCTTCGGTATCGGGTACTTCAAGTACCAGTAATGGCGCTACTGTTTTTGGCGGACAAGGAAGTTGTACCAATTGCAGTTTTACCAGTAGCACTCCATTGCCCATTGAATTGCTTTATTTTAACGCCGACTTAACTAGCGCAGGAGTTGATTTAAGCTGGGCTACCGCTAGTGAAACCAACAATAATTATTTTACCATTGAAAAGAGCAAAGACGGAATTAATTTTGATGTTTTGCAAAAAATTAAAACTGCAGCCAATAACGGAAACAGCACAAATGTTTTACACTATAAAATGCAAGATGCAAGTTTGTATGACGGGATTAGCTTTTACCGTTTAAAACAAACTGATTTTAACGGAAAATACAAATACTATGATATGAAACAGGTTAATTATGCAAAAAAATCTTTTGCATCAGTTTATCCAAACCCGGCAGTGAATAATGTTGTAATAAATGCCAGCGAAGATTATGCCGGTGCTGATATAAAAATTATTGATGCTATGGGAAGAGAAGTTGTATCGGAAAAAATTAATTCGACTGAACCTACTTCTATTAACATAAGTACTCTTGTATCGGGTGTTTATTATATGTTTATTGATAACGGCGGTACTATAAGCAAAACCAAACTTTTTATTGAAAAGTAATAACAAGCGGTTTATGACCTATGTATTAGGATGATTTTGCATTTCCTGATTATATAGTTGTATGCTTTTTCGAAAATGTTTACGCGCAATGACCGATTCAATTAAACAAGAAGGAACGCCGATAATGCTAAAAAGAAGCGAAGTTGGATTTGGAACTATATAAGCCATAGCAAAGGCGCTTAAAAACATAAATGATAGTGTAAGATGAATTTTTGAACGACTCAACTCGTTGGCTGAAGATTGAAATTTATTTAAACGCGCTAAAAGATAATCGTTACCCATCGCCCTGTTATTCATTTGATAATAATTGTGGCGGCGATAATGCCTGGTGGTAATAATAGAATCGGGGTTTGTAGTTTGGTTTGTGTACTGTGCTTTGGTTTGAAAAACACTTACGAACAACAAGGCGAATAAAAGTAGTTTTTGCATAGCATTTGTTTAAGGTTATAACTGTTAAACAACTACAATGCCAAAATAACCTTGTTGAGCTTTTGAAAATATAATTTATGTTAATTAGCAGGCCTAAGTGCTTTTAAAAACATGCGGACTACATAGAAAACGAAAAACAAAATATATAAAATATAAATTGTACGCCAAGAATTTATTTCGAATTTAAAATCGTTGAGTTGGGTAATTTCTGCTTGTGATATTTTTTGATTTGAAACCCCTGCCAAGATTTCGGACATACCAGCCTGATCGTTATATAATGCAGAAATAATATACAACTCATACAACGAAAACAACAGTAGAATTGTAAGGATTATGGTTGTTTTTTTCATGCTTGATGCTAAAAACAAAATTATTTGCGAGTGATAAAATTAAGCCAAAAAACGGAGGCAAAAACTACAAGATTTGCTAAAATCTTACATATTAATGTTATTTAACTATAACCAAGCGTTTGTTTATTACACCATTGTTACTTGTAACGCTAATGTTGTAAACACCAGCAGATAAATTGCTTACATCAATAATTGTTTTAGTATTTATAGTTTGTACTAAAACATGTTTACCATTTATATCAAATACTTCGAGGGTTTGTTCGTCAGCCTTTGTAGTTTCGATAATGAAATTATTTTGCGCAGGGTTGGGATAAATTGAAATTGTTTGTTGTGCATTGAATGTTGAGATACCCAAAAGTGTATAAGGAACACAGCGATAAAAAACTGCGGTGTTAGACATGAAAGTATCTGCCAGAGTTTTAGTTGTAGCTGTCGCCGTAAAATAAACCACGGAGCTTGCACCTGCCGGAGTAAATGTTAGTGAAGGAACCGTTTGATAATTATTGTAACGCAACAAAGCATACGATTGCCCGGAGGTAAGAGAATCGGCGGTGATGGTTGCTTTTAATACGCAAGGGTTTGCACCAAGGCTTACATTGGGCTCGTCGTTAGAATCTAAATCGATATGAACAGGTTTAGTAAAATGATTAGGGTCTTTATTACCTGTAACGGCAACGGCATAATCTACATTTTTAGGTATATAGTACGGAAAAAAAGCTGAATTACCAGCTTGTGCACGCGTTGCATAAAGTGTTGAGAAAACACGTGTGAAAGGAACTGTATCGAAATTAGAGTTGTAGGTTAGTGAATCGGTAGCCGTATAGGTGTTTACGTTTGTTGCTTTAAAACCAATAGCAGGAATGATGTGGTCGTAATCGGGGTCTGTCATACCGCTTACATAAACGGCAATAATAACGGGTTGTTTATTATATAAATATTGTTTTACCCAATTTAAATAAGTTGTGTACTGAGGTGTGTTGGCATTAGGATTCCACTCTTTATAAGTAAACGAAAAAGCTTCGAGTGCTGTAGTATCGTTTACATAAAGAAGCAACTCGCCTCCGGCAACTGTGCGACACAAGCCTTCGGAAATATAATTACCATAATACAAACCGCAAGCCTGAATAGAATTTTCGCCACAATAACCATCGTTGTTAGGCCATTGTATGCGAGGTTTAATGTTTAACATGCAGCTTACCTGTGCATTTACTTGTTTGACAGAAAGTAATAAAAGAAGAAATAAAAGTTTTTTCATACAAAATTGATTAAGTAGCTAAGATAATAAAATTGAGAAAACTTAATAACGTTAAATTTTAATACCGATGATGGTTACATCATCTACCTGTTCTAAATGGCCTTTCCAGGTGTTGAAAGATTGTGCTAGGATATTTTTTTGCTCGTCTAACAATTTATAGTGGTTAGCCATTAATAAATCTTCGAGTTGTTTGTATTTGAATTTTTTTCCTTTATCGCCACCAAATTGGTCGGCGTAACCATCGGTCATCAAATAAAATGTATCGGCTTTATTTAATTGTATGGTATGTGTGGTAAATGGTTTTGAATGGTCGGTTTTGCCAATGGGTTGTTTATCAGCTCTAATTTCTATTAAGGCATCGTTTGATATATACCAAAGTTGGTTGTTGGCACCAGACCAATTGATTTGCTGACGGTGTTTATCAATAGCCAGTAAAGAAATATCCATGCCGTCTTTAATTTCTTCGCCACTTTTTTCGAAGGTTTCTAAAACAAGCTCCCGGGTTTTATCCAATATTTTTCCGGTTTGGCGTAAGCCAAATTCTTTTACGGCACGGTTTAAAGCGTTACTACACACAACTGAAACCATTGCACCCGGCACACCATGCCCGGTACTATCAGCCGCGGCTATAAAGGTGATGTTATCGAGGTGCTCCATCCAATAAAAATCGCCAGCAACGATGCCTTTGGGCTGGTAGTAAATAAAACTATTGAGAAGGTGTTTTTTTATTTCGTTATCAGCTGGTAAGATGGCTTGCTGTAAACGCTTGGCATAGGTTATGCTATCAATGATTTCTTTTTGATTTTCCTCAACAAAATGTTTTTGTTTTTCGATAATGCGTTTTTGTTTTTGCGTTACCTTAAAACGGTTAAACATAAAGCCAGCAAAAATTAGCACCAACACAAACATAGCTGAACCAGCATAAATAACAAATTGTTGACGTTTTTTTTCGACATCGGAAATGGCTTGTTGGGCATCGGCCATGGCTTTAAGTTCGGACTCGCGTTTTTCGACTTCGAAATTTGTTTTTAAATCGCCCAGTAGTTTACTATTATCAGCATTAAAAATACTATCGGTTAGGCTTACGTATTTTACATAATAATCGTAGGCATCTTTATGTCGGTTTGTTTTAGCGTAAGCTGTAGATAAATTTTGATAGGCTTGTCGTTCTAAATCGATATCCTCGGTTTGCCTGGCTATTTGCAAACATGAATCGCTATAGGCTACAGCCGATTTATAATTGGTTAATTTGTTGTAGAGCTCGGCCATTGTGTTATACGAAACTCCAAGTCCTTGTTTATCATCAATTACTTTACGGAGTTTTATAGATTTTGATTGGTATTCGAGTGCTTTGGGATAGTCTTCTTTATCCATATAAATATCGCCGATGTTGCCATAGGAATTAGCTATGCCTTGTTGGTCATCAATGTCTTGACTGATTTTTAAGGATTTTAATTGATACTCAAGTGCCTTTACGTAATCGGATGTGGTGATGTAAACAATGCCTATATTATTATAGCAAGTGGCTACACCTTGCTTATCACCTATTTGCTCGCGTATTTTTAACGCTTTTAAATGAAAATCTAAGGCATTTCTATAATCGTGTTGATTACCATAAATAAGGCCAATATTGCTGTAGCAAGCCCCTATCCATTGTTTATCGCCACGCTCTTCGCTAATTTTTAGGCACTTTAAATAATACTCTAATGCCTTGGTGTAATTAGATTGATACTGATACACAGCACCAATATTATTTGAGCATGAACCGATGCCTTGCTTGTCGCCAATTTCCTCGTTTATTTTTAAGGCACGTAAAAGATACTCGAGCGCTTTTTGCGAGTTATCTTTATTTAGATAGGCTACGCCAATGGTTTTAAGTGCAATGCCTTCGTATTTTTTTTGTTTAGTAGTTTGCGCTAACTGAAGTTGCTGATTGCCTAAAATAATTGCCGTATCGGGGTTGGTGTATATGTAGGTCCAAGCGATGTCGTAAATGGCTTTAAGGCGGTTGGTATCTGACTGATTTTGGTCATGGTAAATTTTTGACAGCGAATCGATATTTTGAGCATG
>Ga0210401_10001883_pt1 | contig 23817 bp, 18 predicted proteins | sample IncBWH32MmetaG_FD_150866 | JGI IMG/M metagenome (GOLD analysis project Ga0210401, IMG submission 150866) | Forest soil microbial communities from Barre Woods Harvard Forest LTER site, Petersham, Massachusetts, United States - Inc-BW-H-32-M | ecosystem: Environmental > Terrestrial > Soil >... | reverse complement strand
TCACTGCGCAAGGGCTGACGCTCGTAGCGGCGACACTCGACGTGGGCTACCTGACCGCGCAGCACTCGCTGTACGTGTCGGCCGCCTTCGCCTTCGCGCTGAAGGTGGTGGTGCTGCCCACCCTGCTGCACAGACTCACTGACCGGCTGCAGGTCAGATTCGACGTCGAGCCCCTGCTGAACACGCCGGTGACGATGCTGATCGGGATCCTGCTGGTGGCGTTCGCCTTCGACCTCGCCTCGCCGATTGCAGCGCTGTCGGCCTCTATCGCGCGCGCCACGCTCGGCATCGCGCTGGCGAGCGTGCTGCTGTCGTTCCTGATGATGATCACGCGCGCCAAGGCGGTGCCTCAGGTGATCGGCTTCCTGTCGATGGAGAACTCGCTGTTCTTCGCCGCCACCGCGGCCACCAATGGCATGCCGATGCTGGTCGAGCTCGGCATCGCACTGGACGCTCTGATGGCTTTCCTGATCGGGGGCGTGTTCATGTTCCAGATTCGAGAGCAATTCGACAGCCTGGACATCCGTCACCTCGAGCGCCTGCGCGAGGAGTAGTGCGTTGACGGCGCTGACGCTGCTACTGGCCTGCCCGATCGTCGGCGCGCTGCTGCTGGCGGGCCTCGGCCACACGCGGATCGGCGCCGAAGTGAACATCGCTGCATCCGCCGCCACCACGGCATGCGCGCTGTGGCTGGCCGCAAAAGTCGCCGCGGACGGCTCGCTGCTCGCGTACGGGGAACTCTTCTACATCGACTCGCTGAACATGTTCCTGGTCACGCTGACCGCTTTCGTCGGCCTGACCACATCGATCTTTTCGCGACCGTACATGCGGATCGAGCGCGACCATGGGCGCATGACGCCCCTGACAATGCGGGTGTACCACGCGGCATACCAGCTGTTCCTGGCGATGATGCTGTTCGCGCTGACCACGAACAACCTGGGCGCGCTTTGGGTCGCGATGGAAGCGGCCACGTTGTGCACGGTGCTGCTGGTGTCGGTCTACCGTACCGCAGCCGCGTTGGAAGCAGCGTGGAAGTACTTCATCTTGTGCGGCGTCGGCATTGCGCAGGCTCTGTTCGGTACGCTGCTGCTGTACCTGGCGGCGGACCGCCTGATCGGCGGCGGCGAAGGTGCGCTCCTGTGGACCCACCTGGAGGCCGTCAAGACCCAGCTCGAGCCGACCATCCTGTCGCTGGCGTTCGTGTTCCTGCTGATCGGCTATGGCACCAAAACGGGGCTGGTCCCGGTGCACCACTGGCTGCCGGACGCCCACGCGGAGGGTCCGACTCCGATCTCGGCCGTGCTGTCCGGATTGCTGCTGAACGTCGCGCTGTACGCGATCCTGCGCTGCAAAGTGCTGGCCGACGGGGCGCTGGGCAACGGCCTGCCGGGTCGTGCCATGGTCGTGTTCGGGCTGGTGTCGGTGCTGCTGGCCGCCTTCTTGCTTCATCGCCAGCGGGACATCAAGCGCCTGTTCGCATACTCCTCGATCGAACACATGGGACTGATCACGTTCGCGTTCGGACTGGGCGGGCCGATCGCCAACTTCGGCGGGCTTTTGCATATGACGATGCACTCGCTGACGAAGTCGGCCATTTTCTTTGCGGTCGGGCATGCCGCTCAGAAGGCGGGCACGCAGGTGATGGACGAGATCCGGGGCTTGCTGCAGATCAGTCCGACGGTGGGCTGGGGCTTGATGCTCGGTTCGCTGGCAATCCTGGGTATGCCGCCGTTCGGCGTGTTCGCCAGCGAGTTTCTGATTCTGACCTCGGCCATGCGACAGTTGCCATGGGCGGCTCCGCTGCTGCTGCTGGCGCTGGCGGTGGCGTTCGCGGCCGTTCTGGCGCGCGTGCAGCCGATGGTGTTCGGCGAGACCACCGTCAAGCGCCTGCCACACCCGCCGGCACTGATACCGGTGTTCACGCACCTGGGGCTTGGACTGCTTCTCGGACTTTTTATCCCGCCTTTCCTGGCGAACTGGTACGCACGCGCGGCCACGCTGCTCGGAGGTTGATCCGGTGCTGACAGGGCTTCACAGCACATTCGAGCGCCTGACCGGGCCGATGCCGATCTTCCGGGCCCGCCTCGCGCGCAAGTCCTGGAAGGCTGCGGCCAGCCTGGTGAAGTCGCTGGGAGGGCGGCTGGTGAGCTTGTGGGCGACCGACCGTCGACCGATCGATGGACAGATGGCCGTGCACGCGGCCTATTCAACCGCCGACGGTCTGGCTTGGGTCACGTTGCCACTGACCGACTTGCTGCGCGTCTACCCGGGCATCGACGATGTGTTTCCCGAGGCGGGTCGGATGCAGCGAGCCGTCGCCGATCTGCTGGGGATTTTGCCCGAGGAACACCACGACGAGCGCTCGTGGCTGCGCCACGACGCCTGGCCCGCGGACTACCACCCGTTGCTGGCCGAACGCACGGGTCTGGAAACCTTCGAATCGCCGCGCCAGGCGTACGCGTTCGTTCCGGTGGAGGGCGACGGCGTTCACGAGATACCGGTTGGCCCGGTGCACGCGGGCATCATCGAGCCAGGCCACTTCCGTTTCTCGGTGGTCGGGGAGAAGGTGTTGCGCCTGGAGGAGCGGCTGGGCTATACGCACAAGGGGATCGAAAAGCGCTTCGAGGGTCGCGGCCCGCTGGATCAGGGCTGCGCGCAGCTGGCTGCGCGCGTGTCGGGCGATTCGACCGTGGCCTACGCCTGGGCTTACGCCATGGCGGTGGAATCGGCCGGACGCTGCGCGGTACCGTCGCGTGCGCAGTGGCTGCGCTCGATGGTGCTGGAACGCGAGCGCGTCGCCAATCATCTGGGCGACCTTGGCGCGCTCGGCAACGACGCCGGGTTCGCGTTCGGCCTGGCCCAGTTCTCGCGCCTGAAAGAGGACTGGCTGCGTATGAACTGGACGGTATTCGGGCACCGCTACGCGATGGACTATGTGATCGCCGGCGGCGTAAGCGACGACCCCGGCCACCTGCTGCTGGAGAGCATCGTGCGCCAGTGCGATGACGTCCGGCAGGAGGTGGTGCAGCTGCGCTCGATCTACGACGAGCACTCCGGGCTGCAGGATCGTTTCGTCGGCACCGGACGGGTGACTCCAGAGCTGGCCGCGCGGCTGGGTCTGACGGGTCTGGCGGGCCGCGCCAGCGGCCAGGCGCGTGATCTGCGGGCCGATTTTCGCCTGACGCCTTACGACGTGCTGAACGCCGCATGTGCATCGAGCGACGGCGGCGATGTGGCAGCACGGGTGGCGGTCCGCTTCGACGAGACGCTCGAATCGCTGCGACTGATCCAGGCGATCGGGCGGCGGTTGCAGGAAGCCGAGCTTCAGGGGCCGATCCATGCCGAGCCGCAGCTCGGATCGAACCAGGCGGCCGGCGCCGGTTGGGTCGAAGGCTGGCGCGGCCCGGTGCTGGTGGCGCTTGAGCTGGATCAGTATGGAATCATCCGACGCTGCCACTGCCACGATCCGTCCTGGCAGAACTGGCCGCTGCTGGAGCACGCCGTGATCGGCAATATCGTCCCGGATTTCCCGCTGATCAACAAATCGTTCAACTTGAGTTACTCCGGCCACGACCTGTGACGACGACAAGGGAAATGGCCCTCACCCCCGGCCCCTCTCCCGCAAGCGGGAGAGGGGAGGAACTGCACTCCTCCTGCTTGCGATCAGCCGTTCACATCGGCTGGGGGAGCACGAGCGGGCGAAGGCGGGGTTTCGCGAAGCACCGCTTCGCGCCGCCGGAGCCGGCGCGCCTTGCAAGGCGCGCCGTGGAACCGCCCAAGACCCCTCGTTCTCTTCCTCTGCCCTTCCGGCTGCGGGCCGGAAAGGGTCGGGGGTGAGGGTGGAGGACCTGTGACATGTTGCCGATCATCCTGAAAATCGCCCGCACCGGCCTGGTCAGCGAGTCGCCGCCGGCGCCCCAGCTCGAGTGGCGTACCAACGCGCAGTGGATTCAGAGCGAGATCCTGGGCGTCCTGGGTCGCGCACTGGCGATCCGGCAGGTCGACGCCGGTTCCTGCAACGGTTGCGAGCTCGAGATCCACGCTCTGAACAATCCGTACTACAACATCGAGGGGTTGGGCATCCGCTTCGTCGCCAGCCCGCGCCACGCCGACCTGCTGCTGGTGACGGGCCCCGTGTCGCGCCATATGCGCCTCGCGCTGGAGCGAACCTATGAGGCGGTGCCGGAGCCGCGCCTGGTGGTCGCGGTGGGCGATTGCGGCTGCACGGGCGGGGTGTTTGGAGAAAGCTACGCAAGCTGCGGGCGCGTCGCCAACGTGATCCCGGTCGACGTGGCGGTGCCCGGATGCCCTCCGACGCCGGTTGCATTGCTCAAGGGCATCCTGGCCGCGGTCCATAAGAACGAAGGGGCTGGGCTGACCTCCTCGAGCTCCCCCAGCCAAGGTGGGCTGGCTCCCTCGAACTCCCCCAGCCAAGGTGGGCTGGCCCCCTCGAGGTCCCCCAGCCAAGGTGGGCCGGCACCCTCGAGCTCCCCCAGCCAAGGTGAAAAAGCGGCACAGGGGAAGACGACGCGATGAAGCCGATTCGCTCCCTGCTGGTTGCCAATCGCAGCGAAATCGCGATCCGCGTGTTTCGTGCCGCCACCGAGCTTGGGATCCGTACCGTCGCCGTATTCGCCAACGAGGACCGTTTCAGCCTGCACCGATTCAAGGCCGACGAGTCGTATCTGGTCGGAGCGGGTCAGAAGCCGATCGCGGCCTATCTCGACATCGGAGAAGTCCTGCGGGTGGCGCGCGAAGCAGACGTCGACGCGATCCATCCGGGCTACGGCTTCCTGTCCGAGAACCCCGAGTTCGCCGCCGCATGCAACGAGGCAGGCAAGGTGTTCATCGGCCCGTCGCCGCAGGTGCTGCGAACGATGGGCAACAAGGTCGCTGCGCGCAATCTGGCGATCGCCAGCGGTGTGCCAGTGGTTCCCGCCACTGGCGCGCTGCCGCAGGATCTGGATGGGGCGCTGCGCGAGGCGCGCGCGATCGGCTATCCGTTGATGCTGAAGGCGAGCTGGGGCGGGGGCGGCCGCGGCATGCGCACGATCGAATCGGAAGACGACCTGGTCGCCCAGTTCGATGCGGCGCGGCGCGAAGCGCAGGCCGCATTCGGCAACGGCGAGGTCTACCTGGAGCGGCTGGTGCGCCGCGCGCGCCACGTCGAGGTGCAGATCCTCGGCGATGCCCACGGCAACCTGGTGCACCTTTACGAGCGCGACTGCTCGGTTCAGCGGCGCAATCAGAAAGTCGTCGAGCGGGCGCCGGCGCCGTACCTGGATGAGGGCGCGCGGCTGGCGTTGTGCGAAGCTGCGCTGCGGCTGGCCAGGGCCGCGCATTTCACGCACGCCGGAACGGTCGAATTCCTGATGGACGCCGACAGCGGCGCTTTCTACTTCATCGAAGTCAACCCCCGGATCCAGGTCGAGCACACGGTGACCGAGCAGATCACCGGAGTGGACATCGTGAAGGCGCAGATTCGGGTATCCGAGGGCGGCCGCATCGGCGACGGCGATTCACTGCTGCCGGCCCAGCAGGCGATCCGGATCAACGGCCACGCGGTCCAATGCCGGGTCACGACCGAGGACCCGGAAAAGGGCTTCGCACCCGACTATGGCCGCATCACCGCTTACCGCAGCGCAGCCGGGTTCGGCCTGCGGCTGGACGGTGGCACCGCCTATACCGGCGCCGTGATCACGCCGTTCTACGACTCGCTGCTGGTGAAGGTCACCGCCTGGGGTCATACGGTCGACGAATCGATTGCGCGGATGCACCGGGCGCTGGGGGAGTTCCGGATCCGCGGTGTCACGTCGAACCTGCAATTCCTGGAAAACGTGATCGCTCATCCGTTGTTTCACCGGGGAGAGTGCACGACCCGCTTCATCGACACGACGCCCGAGCTCTTCAAGTTCCAGGCGCGGCGCGATCGAGCCACCAAGCTGCTGCGCTTCCTGGGCGAAGTCGCCGTCAACGGCAACCCGGAGATGACCGGGCGCAAGCCGCCTGCACTGCCGTTGCCGCGGCCGGTCGTGCCGGTCTGCGACCGCTCCACGCCGCCACCGCCCGCTGCGCGCGACCGCCTGCGCGAGCTCGGTGCAGCGGCTTTCGCGCGCTGGGTGCTCGAGCACCCGCGCGTCTTGCTGACCGATACCACGATGCGCGATGCGCATCAGTCGCTGTTCGCCACCCGGATGCGCACCGCCGACATGCTGGAGATCGCGCCCTACTACGCCCGGCGCCTGGCGGGGCTTTTTTCGGTCGAATGCTGGGGTGGAGCGACCTTCGATGTGTCGATGCGGTTCCTGAAGGAGGACCCTTGGGAGCGGCTGGCCCAGCTGCGCGAGGCGATGCCCAACCTGCTGCTGCAGGTGCTGGTGCGCGGCGCCAACGCAGTCGGCTACGCGACCTATCCGGACAACGTCGTGCGCTATTTCGTACGGCAATCGGCGCTGCATGGCATCGACCTGTTCCGCGTGTTCGACTCGATGAACTGGATCGAGAACACGCGCGTGACGATTGAGGCCGTGCTGGAGGCCGGGGCCTTGTGCGAGGCCTCGATATGCTACACGGCGGACCTGTTCGATCCGGCTCGGCCCAAGTTCGGCCTCAGCTATTACCTGCAGCTTGCGCGCCAGATCGAGCGGACCGGGGCGCACATCCTGTGCATCAAGGACATGGCCGGCGTGTGCCGCCCGCGCGCCGCGCGCGAGCTGGTGCGCGCGTTGAAGCAGGAGGTCGGCCTGCCGATCCACTTCCACACGCACGACACCTCCGGGATGGCCGCAGCCAGCCTGCTCGCCGCCGTCGAGGCAGGTGCCGACGTCGTGGATGGCGCGATCGATTCGATGTCGGGCCTGACTTCGCAGCCGAACCTGGGCGCAGTCCTCGCCGCATTGGCCGGCACCGACCGCATGCCGGACCTGGATCCCGAGGCGATGCAGGATGCGTCGCACTACTGGGAAGGGGTACGTCGCCTGTACGAGCCGTTCGAGCCCGACCTGCGCGCGCCGGCTTCGGATGTGTTTCGACATGAAATGCCAGGCGGCCAGGTCACCAACCTGCGCGAGCAGGCGCGCGCGATGGGGCTGGACCACCGCTGGCCCGAGGTGTCGCGCGCCTACGCGCAGGTCAATCGCCTGTTCGGCGATATCGTGAAGGTCACGCCGACCTCCAAGGTGGTCGGAGACATGGCGCTCTTCATGGTCGCCAACGATCTGACGGAGCAGGACGTGCAGGATCCCGCGCGCGCGATCAACTTTCCCGACTCGGTGCTTGCTCTGTTCAAGGGCGAGCTGGGCCTGTCGCCGGAGGGTTTCCCGGACGAGCTTCAGAAAAAGATCCTGAAAGGTCAGAAGCCTTTGACGCAGCGCGCGGGCGACCTGCTGCCCCAGGTCGACCTGGAGGCGGCGCGCGGCGAGCTCGAGGCGCACATCGGGCGGCGTGCGAGCGACACCGACCTGGCTTCGTACCTGATGTACCCGAAGGTGTTCCGCGAGTTCGCCGAGCATCAGCGCACTTATGGAGATGTATCGCGCCTGCCCACCTCGGCCTTCTTCTATGGCCTGCACGACCGCGAGGAGATCGCCGTCTCGATCGACAAAGGCAAGACCCTGATCGTGCGCCAGACCGGTCGCAGCGATCAGCCCGACGACGAGGGGCTGATCAAGGTCTTCTTCGAGTTGAACGGCCAGCAGCGCCTGATGCGGATCGCCCGCGAAGGGACCGCCCCGCGGACCCGGCGCCCGAAGATCGATTCAACCAATCCAGGCCACGTCGGCGCACCGATGGCCGGCTCGATCGTCACGGTCACGGTGCACGCGGGCCAGCATATCGCCAAGGGCACCCCGCTGGCGTCGATCGAGGCGATGAAGATGGAAACGGTGCTTTTTGCCGAGCGGGACGCGACGGTCGCCTCGGTGCATGTGAAGCCCGGCGATCAGGTCGAGGCCAAGGACCTACTGATCGCACTCGGCTAGCGGCGGACCGCTCGGTTCCTTATCGCGCTGGCTGTCAACTTGCAATAGTTTGTTTCCGGCCCGGGCATCGCCCTCACCCCCGGCCCCTCTCCCACTGGCGTGGGAGGGGGGAGTTCGGCTCCGCTTGGGCGGCGCCCAACCAAACGCAAAATAACGTCCTGAAGTTCACCGCTAGTTTTTCGGCGGGGAAGCTTGGTTGGTCGCGCCCTTTGCCGGCGGGGCCGGCGGGTCGTGCTGCATCGGCAGCTTGATCCCCAGCTGATCGAACAGGAACGCCTCGACATCGGCCATCTGGTTGGCCCGGATCGACAGCGCGCTGCCGATCCCATGCCCGGCGTTCGTGTTGATGCTCAGAAAGATGGGCAAACCCGACACGGTCGCGGCCTGCAGTCGCGCCGCCATCTTGCGCGACTGCATTGGGTTCACGCGCCCGTCGTGCTCGCCGGTGAGCATCAGCACGGCCGGGTACCTGGTGTCTTCGGTCACCTGGTGGTAGGGCGAGTAAGCGTACAGCGCCCGAAACTGCGATTCGTTCTTCACGGTGCCGAACTCGGTCGTGTTGAATGCGCCGTTCGGATCCAGCTCGACCCGCACCATGTCGTAGATGCCGACGTACGAGACTACCGCGCGGAACAGGTCGGGGTGCTGGGTCAGTTCGGCGCCCATCAGCAGTCCGCCGTTGCTGCCGCCGAGTATCGCGAGGCGTTTGTCGGTCGTGTACTTCTGCGCGATCAGATAGCGCGCCGCAGCCGCGAAGTCGTCGAACACATTCTGCTTGTGCGTCAACGCGCCCTGGCTATGCCATTGCTCACCGTACTCGCCACCGCCGCGCAGGTTGGCGATTACATACACGCCGCCCGCATCGAGCCAGAGGCGAACGTCGGGGCCCAGAAAGTACGGTGTCATGCTGATCCCGTAGCCACCATAGCCGGTCAGCAGCAGCGGGTGCGACCCGTCGAGCACCAGTCCCTTGCGACGCACGATGTTGACGGGCACCTGGGTACCATCCTTGGAGGCGGTGAATTCGCGCACAACCTCGGCGTCCGGATAGGAAACGGGACTGGTCTCGGCCAGCTTTGTCTCGGCCGCCGTGTCGCTCGCCTCGTCGTAGCGGGCAAAGTACGGGGGCCTGAGGTAGGTTTTGATCGAATACAGCAACGTGCCGTCGCCCAGCGGCTCGACTTCGTCGACCGTCGCCAGACCGGTCAGCGGCAGAACGCCTTCCGCCACGCCTTCATGATTGAACACCGCAACCCGCGACGGCCCGCCGTCGAGCTCCCGCACGTACAGCGCTTTGGCGGTGACCACGACCGGTTCGCCGCCGAACTCCCCACCTTGTTGGATCACGTGCTCGGACTCGGGGACGATCAGCCGCGCGTGCTCCAGAGTTGTATCCACCGTGTCCAGCTTCAGCAGCTTGCCTCGAGGCGCGTCCTTGCGTGACACGAGGTACAACGCATCGTCGGGACCGACCACGCCGGCAACGATCTTGTCCTCAAAGCGGGAGATCTGACGCAGGCTGCCATCCTGAGACAGCAGGTAGTGTGCGAATTCCCCGCCGTCGCCGTTGGCCACCGACACCAGTACGTATTTGGGATTGAACCGGTTGTCGAGGTAGATCTCGGCGACCTTCGGCAGATCCTGCCCCAGCACCAGCGTGTCTTTGGCCGGCTTGTCGCCTATCCGGTGGTAGTAGAGCTTCTGGAAGAAGTGCTGCTCGGCGGCGGGCCGATCCGGCCCGGGGTAGCGCGTGTACCAGAAGCCTTGCGAGTCCGCGCGCCAGGCCAGGGCGCCGCCCGCCGTCGGGTACTGGACCCGCGAGATCACCTCGCCGACCTGCTGATGGCTGGCCACGTCGAAAAGGTGCAGCGATCCGTCCTCGCTGCCGTTGTCCGACAGTGAAACCGCGACGCGTTTGCCGTCCGGCGACGGAACGAACCAGTCGATCGCGGTCGTGCCTTTCGGATTGAGCGCGTTCGGGTCCACGATGAGGCGCGTTGTCGCCGGATCCGCTTCTCGCGTGAGCAGCGCGATCATCGGCTGTTGCTTGGGCGGCTGCGTGGTCAGCGCGAACACCCGATCGCCCACCGCGTGCAGCGAGGAGAACGAGCGCGACGTCTTCGAGATCTGGCCCCACAGCCGGTCGAAGATCGGCTTGCGCACCCCGAGGCCATCCAGGTACTTGCGCGTGCGCGCGTCCTGCGCCCCGCTCCAGCGCTTCACGAGGGCGTCGTCGGGGTTTTCCAGCCACCGGTACGGATCATCGACCTTCACGCCGAAGTAGCTGTCCACGACGTCGTTGGCCGACGTGGGTGGAGCGCCGTGGTCGATCGCGATCGCGCTGCTGCACAGCAGTAACCAGCCACCTGCCACGATCGATGCCACGACTTCGACCTTCGAGGTCCGGCCTCCCATGGTGTCTCCCGTTCGGATCCGTGCGTTTTTCTTCGAACCCCGATTGTAGGCAGCGACTCCACTCACGCGCGTTGTGCATTCGCTGCAGCGGTAGGATTATTTGATTCGATCGTTTGATTCAGACCGGACGCAAACCGGGAGAAATGAATGCTGGCCATGCAGCTGATCCGGCCCGGGCAGCCGTTGCAGCTATCGCAACGCCGGGATCCGGTACCGGGCCCGGGGCAGGTGTTGATCCAGGTCGCCTGCTGCGGCGTTTGCCGCACCGACCTGCACATCGTCGACGGGGATTTGCCGGCGCTGGATCGGCCGATCGTGCCGGGGCACGAGATCGTCGGTCGCGTGGTTGCGCACGGCGACGGCGTCGATCACCCGGGTATCGGCGTCCGGGTCGGCGTGCCCTGGCTGGGCTGGACGTGCGGCGCGTGTGACGCTTGCAGCGGCGGGCGAGAAAACCTGTGCGCCAATGCACGATTCACCGGCTATCACCTGGACGGCGGGTACGCGGATCTCGCGATCGCGGACGCGCGCTACGTTTTCCCGTTGCCGGAGGGCTACACCGACCAGCAGGCCGCTCCGCTGCTATGCGCCGGGCTGATCGGATACCGGGCGTTGCGTTTCGCCGGCCCGGCGCGGCGCCTGGGCATCTATGGATTCGGGGCGGCCGCTCACATCATCGCCCAGGTGGCACGCCACCAGGGCCGCGACGTTTTCGCGTTCACCCGGCCGGGCGACCACGCGGCCCAACAGTTCGCACTCGAGCTCGGAGCGACATGGGCTGGCGGATCGGATCAAGCCGCTCCACATGTGCTGGAGGCGGCGCTGATCTTCGCGCCGGTCGGAGCGCTGGTGCCCGTCGCGCTGCAAGCGCTGGCGCCGGGAGGCACGGTCGTGTGCGCCGGTATCTACATGAGCGACATCCCTACGTTTCCCTACTCGTGGCTGTGGCAGGAGCGACGCATCGTTTCGGTGGCCAATCTGACGCGGCAGGATGGCGACGAATTCATGGCGCTGGCTCGACAGGTCCCGATCCAGACGCGTACTGAAGTCTGGCCGCTTAAGGATGCGAACGACGCGCTGGCTAACCTGCGCGCCGGCCGTATCCAAGGCGCGGCGGTCGTGCGACCCGGTTAGCTGGAAACTCCGAGCTCCCGTGTCAGCTTGTCGAAACGATCGCGCAGCTGCGCGACCTCGTCTTCGAGCCGCCCGACATGCGCCCTGAGCGCGGCGATTTCGGCAACGCTCACATCCGCCGGCGCCGATGGATCCGCCGCACCCACCGGCGCGCTGACGTCGACGGGGGGCCCCGACAGGCAATGCATCCAGCGCGCCTCGCGCTCTCCCGGGCGCCGCGCGAGCTTCTTGACCAGCGCTCCTCCCTGCTCCTGGGCGCGCGCGGCCAGTTCGTCGAGGAATGCCTCCACCGAGGAAATGTCGGCGAACCGATGCAGGCGCTCGGTCCCGGTGCGCAACTCGGCACTGGTTTGCGCGCCGCGCAGCATCAAGGCCGCCAGCAAGGCCACCGCCTGATCCGGAATGCGCAACACGCGACCGATATTGTGCGAATAGCGCGCCACCCGAGCGCCGCTCGACTCGATCACCATCGTGCGAGCCTTCAACGCGTCCAGCGCGGCCTGCACCTCGGCTTCCGTCGCTTCGATCACGGGGTCCCGGTTGCTTTTCTGGTTACAGCCTGACGTCAACGAGTTCAGCGACAGCGGGTAGGTGTCGGCGACGGTGTGTTCCTTCTCGACCAGCACTCCCAGCACGCGGGTCTCGAGCAAGGACAGCAGCGGCAGCGTTGACGTCATTCACCCCCCAATAAAGCGCGGCGGCCGCCGCGCACGGAACGCGGCAACGCCTTCTCGATAGTCCAGACTGCCTCCCAACTCGCGCAAAAACGCGCCCTCCAGATCCAGGCTGGCCTCCAGCGTCTGCACGGCCGAGGCCTGGATCGCCTGTTTGGTCCGGGCGAATCCGAGCGTGGGCCCTTCGGCCAGGCGCGCCGCCAGCTCAGCAGCGCGAGCGGTCAGCTGCTCATCCGGCACGCACTCCCAGATCAAGCCCCAGGCCTGTGCGTCGGCGGCCTCGAGCGGCTCACCCAGCAGAGCCAATCCCATCGCGCGCACCGGCCCGACCAGGCGCGGCAGTGTCCAGGTGCCGCCGGCGCCCGGCAACAGGCCCAGGCGGCAAAACGGCTGGACGAAGCTGGCCGAAAGCGCTGCAATCACGAGATCGCAGGCAAGCGCGATATTCGCTCCGGCGCCCGCCGCGACCCCGTTCACCGCAGCCACCACCGGGATCGGCAGATCGCGGATTCCGACTACGATGGGCCGGTAGCTATGCTCGATCACCGCGCCCAGATCGATCGGACCGAGGGCCGGGTCGACCGATTCATCGTCCAGATCCTGACCCGTGCAGAAAGCTCGTCCGCTGCCGGTCAGCAACAGGCAACGCACCGAGGTGTCGAGTCGCACCGTCGCCAGTGCGGTGTTCAGCTCGCCGAGCATCACGCGGTTCAGGCTGTTAAGCCGATCCGGGCGGTTCAGCGTCAGCGTGGCAACGCCTTGCGCGATCTGCAGCTGGATGGTCTCGAACGGTTGTGACATGAGGGAGGGTCGCAATACACGTCATATTATCGGGAAATGATCACGTTGATAGAATCTGCCGTCGCGCGACGCAACGCCTTGCAGGTCGACCCAGCATGAACGTCGAACAGGCCCGCCTGAACATGATCGAGCAGCAGATACGTCCCTGGGACGTGCTCGATCAGTCCATTTTGGATCTGCTGTACACGGTGCGGCGCGAGGAGTTCGTGCCGCCTCAGCTCAGAGCGCTGGCATTTGCCGACCTCGAACTGCCGCTCCGTATCAACGGGGGCGACACCGGCGAAGTCATGATGTCGCCCAAAGTCGAGGCGCGCCTGCTGCAGGAGCTGGAGATCCAGGCGCAGGAAACCGTGCTGGAAGTCGGCACCGGGTCGGGCTACATGACTGCCCTGGCGGCGCACCGAGCGCGCTCGGTGCTGTCGATCGAGATCGATCGGCGCCTGGTCGAGTTCGGGTCGTCCAATCTCGAGCGGGCCGGGATCCGCAATGTGCAGGTCGAGCTCGCCGACGCAGCGCTGGGCTGGAACCAGCGCGCTCCGTACGACGTGATCATCATCGGAGGATCGCTGCCGGTGCTCCCCGACCCGTTGCTGGCCCAGGTGAAGATCGGCGGGCGGATCGCCGTCATCGTGGGCGACCCGCCGGCGATGACGGCGCAGATCGTTACGCGGATCTCTGACGGCAGCTACGACACACTGGTTCTTTTCGAGACCAGCCTGAAACCGTTGCGCAATGCGTGGCGGCCCGATCCGTTCCGGTTCTGACCACAGCGACTGGCGCGGGACACGGACGCTCTGGCGGTTGAGCCGGCGGCCATGATTTGATCGGGAGGCGCAGGCGCACCCCGACGGGAGGAGAGCGAATGATTCTGCAACGCGCGATGCGCTCGTGCCTGATCGTCCTGGTTTGCGCCAGTGCCTGTCCGGTGGCTCGCGCCGCCGGCGCCGACCTGACCGCAGTGCTCAACGAGGCGCTCGCCAACGATCCCGTGTTCGGGTCGGCGCGCTTCACGCAGGAGGCCTCGCTCGAGGCGGAGCCGCAGGCCCGCGCCGCCCTGCTGCCGAACGTGTCGCTGTCGGCCTCCGTCAACGACACTCGCTACCACCTGGTGTCGGAAGATGTTGCCCTTCAGCCGAGTTACGTCCAGACCTTCACCAGCTGGGGGCCGACCCTGCAGGTATCGCTGCCCCTGTACCGCGCTCAGCTGTGGGACGCATTGTCGCAATCCAAGCTGGCGGTCCGACAGAGCGAGCTGCAGTTCGCGCAGGCGCGCGAGGACCTGATCGTGCGGGTCGCTCAGGCCTACTTCGATGTGCTCGCCTCCAGGGATGCCTTGCTGGCAATCCAGACCAACAAGGAGGCGATCTCCGAGCAGCTGGCACAGGCGCAGCGTGAATTCGAGGTGGGAACCAAGACCATCGTCGACACGCACGAGGCCAAGGCGCGCTACGACCTGGCTCTGGCCCAGGAACAGGTGGCGCTGGGCGATGTGGTCATCAAGAAAAGCGCGCTGCGTGCAATCATCGGCCGCGACGTGAGCGATCTGAAGCCGTTGAGCGACACACCGGAGCTGGCCCCGCCGCTGCCGGCCGATGTCGAGGCGTGGGCGCGCAATGCCGAGCAGAGCAACTTTTCGGTGCAGGCCGCGCGCGCCGTTTCGGAGATCGCGCAACGCGAAACCGTGCGCGCTCGCAATGCCTACACACCGACCGTCGACCTGAGCGGCAGCGTGCAGTGGCAGCATGCCAATAACGGCACTCCGCAGCTCCCGTTCACCTACAGCGCGACATCGGGCGCGGTCGGGCTGATTGCGACCGTGCCGCTGTACACGGGTGACCTGTTGCAGAGCCGGATCCGGGAAGCGCGCGCCAACGAGCGGCGCGCGGAGCAGGACCTCGAGACAGCGCGCCGCAACGCCGCGCAGTCGGCGCGCCAGGCCTATACCGGAGCCGACTACGGGCTGGCGCAGGTACGAGCGCTGGAGTCGGCCGAAACGTCGGCCAAGACCCAGCTCGAATCCACGCGCACGGGCTACGAGGTGGGCGTGCGGATCAACCTGGACGTACTGAACGCCAATACTCAGCTTTTCAATACGCAGCGCGACTTGAAGAAGGCGCGCTACGACTTCCTGGTCAACGGGCTGCGGCTGAAGGCCGCAACCGGGGCGCTGGAAGACCGCGACGTGCAGGCGATCAACGCGCTGCTGCAGCGATGAGACGGAGCCGGACCACACGGCACGGTGGCCCCTGACTCGCCGACTGCGCCGTATCGAGGACAGTGCCCAACCCGGTGCGCCGTTGCGTCGTGTAGCACCAAAGTGCTACACCGAGGCCGCACGCTGATTGAATTGAGGCAAGAAAATGTCCACAACCACGATCCGCCTTCCAGAGGATTTAAGGGCTCGCGTTGCAGCAGCCGCGAAGCGCGCGGGCAAGACATCTCACAGTTTCATTCTGGAGGCCGTTGCGGAGAAGGCGGAACGGGAGGAGCAGCGCCGCGACTTCGAAGAAATCGCCGAGAAGCGCTTTGCCCAAATCATCGAAACAGGCAGGACGATCCCCTGGAGCGAGATGCGTAAACATCTGGGGGATCGACTCGCCGGGAAGGCGCCGCGTCGTCCGAGCCCAAGGAAATTTGCGCGCTGAATTCCGCGTCAAATGGCGCGCATTGAAATCGATGTCAACGAGGATTTCGACCGCATCTTCGACCACCTGGCTCAGTACGGCGCCGATCATGCGGGCGAGCGAGTTCGCGAGATTATCGATGCGATCTCGGTGCTCGAGAAAAATCCGCTGATCGGACGGCCTGCGCGGTTCAATGCGCGGGAGCTTGTTATCGGACGACGGTCACGGGGCTACGTTGCCTTGGTCCGGTACATTCCCGAAATTGATACCGTATTCGTCCTGGCTGTGCGGAGTCAGCGCGAGGCGGGCTACAAGCACGACTGACCGACTGTCCTTGCGCTCACCAACAAACCGTCAATCAGCTCGACCGTGCGTTCGGTGGCGCCGCGGTGGGCCTGCGCGAAGGCGAGTGCGGCCTGCGCCATTTTTTCGCGCCGTGGCGGATCGGCCTGCAGCTCGGACATCGTCTTGATCGCCGCGGCGGCGTCGCTCACCTGGAGCGCGGCGCCACAGGCCAACGCATCCCGTGCGGCCTGCGCGAAGTTGAACATGTGCGGGCCGAACAGCACCGGGCAGCCGCAGGCGCAGGCTTCGATCAGGTTCTGGCCGCCCAAGGGCGCGAGGCTTCCTCCGACCAGTGCGACGTCGGCCATCGCGTAGTACATCGGCATCTCGCCCATCGAATCGCCCAGCAACACGCGCGAATCGGCCGGCATCGAGTCGAACCGCGCGCGGCGTACGACTGGCGCCCCGAGCGCCGACAAGAGGCGAGCCACCTCCTCAAAACGCTGCGGGTGGCGCGGCACGAACAGCAGCGCCCGATCGCCTGCTGCGCGGTGCGCGGCGCAGACCAAGGCATCGACGATCGCTCGCTCTTCGCCCTCACGCGTGCTGGCGAACATCCAAACGCCTTGGTCGCCCAGTCGACGGCGCACGGCGCGGCCGGCTTCCATCTGCCCGGCCGATGGCGCGAGGTCGAACTTCAGGTTTCCCGTCACCTGGATCGGGCCCTGGTACAACTTCGCCCAGCGGGCGCGATCAGCGTCGGTCTGTGCCGCCACCGCCGACAGCGCACCGGCGGCAGGGATCATCAAGGACGGCCAGCGCAGCGCGCGAGCGAGCGACCGCTCGGACAGGCGCGCGTTCACCAGAATCACCGGCACGCCCGCTCGCCGCGCCTCGAACTGCAGGTTGGGCCAGATCTCGGTCTCCAACAGGATCAGGATCGATGGACGAACCTGGGACAGGAAGCGGCGCATCGAAGGTGGAAGGTCGTACGGCAGATAGCGCTGCGTGATCCGACCGGCCAGCGCCTGTAGCACCGGCTGCGCAGCCCCGCGCCCGGTTGGCGTCATGTGGGTCAGGACGAACTGAGCGCGCGGATAGCGCGCCGCCAGGCGCTCGATCAATGGTTGCGCCGCTCGCGTTTCGCCGACGGACACGGCGTGCAGCCAGATCCTCAGTTCCTCCTCCGGCCTGTGGCCGGACGAGGCAGAGGAAGAGCACGAGGGGGCTGGGCTGGCCCCCTCGTGCTCCGCCGGCCCATGGGAACGGCTGCTCGCAGGCATGGGGCGCAGTTCGTCCCCTCTCCCGCTTTTGTCGGCTCGACTGGGGGAGCGCGAGGGGGCCGGCCCAGCCCCCTCGCTATCTTTCTCTGCCTCTTCCGGCCGCAGGCCGGAAGAGGGGCCGGGGGTGAGAGAGGCGGGCTGCGGCCCGAGCCCGAAGAAGCGTTCGCGCCAGTTGAGGCGATACTGGGGCTGGCGCAGGCTGCGTGACAGCAGATAGGCGGCCACCCAGGGCAGCGCGGCGTACCAGCCGAGCGTATAGAGGCGACGTGCCCCCGCGGGCGTCATCTTCGGACCGATGTGTCCCGGAACGCGCGGACAGGTAAGGGCATCGATCGGGCAGACCTACGTGACTGCGGCCGCCAGCACGTGGCGGGCGGCGTCGATCACGTCTTCCGAGCTCGGCGGATCGGCCACGCCACCCAGGTTGACACGGCGATCGTCGGCCTTCAATCCAACCCGGGCCGGATCGTAGTCGCAGAAGATCCCGATCGTGGGTGCGCCGACCGCGGCAGCCCAGTGCGTCAACCCCGTGTCCAGTCCGATCACCAGCGCGGCGCGCGCGCAGACGGCAGCCAGCGTTTCGAGCCCCGCCGGAGGTGCCAGGCGCGCCGTGTGCATCGGTGCAGCCCGGCGCAAGGTCGCGGCCCTCTCCCGTTCGGTGCCCCACACCAGCACGCTGGTCAGACCCTGCTCGGCCAGCCATGACTCGATGGTTCGCCAGTTTTCGTCGGGCCACAGCTTGCTGTGGCGGCTGGCGTTGGTCAGCAGCAAAGCGAACCGCTTTTCACCGATCCAGGGCCGCAGCGCCGTGGTCGCAACCCTCGGCATCCGGATTCCGAAGTCGACCTTCTCATCGGGCTGGTAGCCGAACGCTTGCGCAACCAGCAAACGGTTGCGGTCGATTGCATGCTGGGTCGGATCGACGCTGAAGCGGTGATCGTAGAACCAGGATGCGGCCCGCTCGCGAGCGCTGCGACCGCACAGGCCGGCGACCGGGCCGCGCGCCCAGCGCGCCAGGAATGCGCTCTTCAACAGGCCCTGCAGATCCAGAATGCTGTCGTAGGGTACCTGGCTCAATGCGCGGCGCGCGTCGCGGATCTGCCTCCAGGTCGAAGGCAGATGCAATTGGCCTCGCCAGCGACGTAGGCTGATCGGAATGACGCGTGCGACGTTGCCGTGCAAGCGCGGAATTTCGGCAAACTGATCCTCGACGACCCAATCGATCTGTATCCCCGGCCGATGGCGAGCCAAGTCCGACACCGACGGCAGCGCGTGGACCACGTCGCCCATCGACGACGTCTTAACGATCAGCACGTGCATACCGCTAGAAGGGCAAGTCAGCAGCGGGTTGAACCTCCAGAATGGCGCGCCGGAAGTCGGCCTGAATGCGGGCCAGCGCCTGCCGGTCATCGGCCTCGAAGCGAAGCACCACCACCGGGGTCGTGTTGGACGGACGCGCCAGTCCGAAACCATCGGCATACTCGACCCGCACTCCATCGATGGTGATCACTTGCTGCGCGCCTTCGAAATGCGCCTGCGCCCTCAGGCGCTCGACCAGCTCGAAGTTCTCGGACTCGGCCGTTTTCAGATGAAGCTCGGGGGTGCAGACGGCATCGGGCAATCCGTTCAGCAACGCGGACGGGTCGCTCTCGCGACTGACGATTTCGAGCAGCCGCGCCCCCGCGTACAGGCCATCGTCGAAGCCGTACCAGCGGTCGTTGAAAAAAAGGTGCCCGCTCATTTCGCCGGCGAACGGCGCACCGGTTTCCCTCAGCTTGGCCTTGATCAACGAGTGCCCGGTGCGCCACATCGTCGGCCGGCCGCCGTGGCGCCGTATCCACGGCGCCAGATTGCGCGTGCACTTCACATCGAAGATGACCTCCCCGCCCGGGTGTCGGATCAGCACATCGCGCGCGAACAACATGATCTGGCGGTCCGGGTAGATGATCGCTCCGTCCTTGGTCACCACGCCAAGGCGGTCACCGTCGCCGTCGAACGCCAGTCCGAGTTCGGCGTCCGACGCTCGCAGGCATGCAATCAGGTCCTGCAGGTTTTCTGGATGAGCCGGATCGGGATGGTGATTCGGGAAGGTGCCGTCGACCTCGCAGAACAGCTCCGTCACGTGGCAGCCCAGCGCGCGGTACAGCCGAGGTGCAACCGCTCCCGCAACCCCGTTGCCGCAGTCGACCGCGATCTTGAGCGGCCGCGCCAGCTTGACGTCGCCCACGATACGGTCGACGTAGGCGTCCTCGATCTGCGCCGACCGCATCGGGCCGGGCGCAGCAGCGCAGAGGAACTCGCCGCTGTCGATACGGCGGCGCAGCGCCTGCAGCCCCTCCCCGTACATCGCCTGGCCGCTCAGCACGAGCTTCATCCCGTTGTACTCGGGTGGGTTATGGCTGCCCGTGATCGACACTCCCGACCCCGTATCCAGGTGATAGGTCGCGAAATACAGCAGCGGCGTCGCCACCATCCCCACATCGACCACGCCGCATCCAGTCGACCGGATGCCCTCGGACAGTGCATCGCGAAGTGCCGGGCCAGACAACCTGCCGTCGCGACCGATCGCAATCTCACGTACACCCTGCTCGCAGGCTTGTGAGCCGAGTGCCGCACCGATGGCGCGCGCCGCCTCATTGGTCAGCGAGCGCCCGACGACGCCGCGCACGTCGTACGCTTTGAAGATCGAGGGATCGATCGAAGGTGCCATCGTCGGTGCCGGTCGCGCCACTGCAGACGCTTCGCCGCGCCGTCGTCGGACACGGATAAAATCCAGTCTAACAAAGCCCCCGCACCATGCGCGGGGTTTAACCCTATGAATTCGACCGATCTGCCCGAGTGGCAGGCACTCGCGCAGAGACGCCGCGCGTTGGAGCCGATCCGCATTGCGGACCTGTTCGACGACGATCCGCAGCGGGCTCAGCGCTTTTTGTTCGAAGGCCCGGGCCTGACCGTCGATCTGTCGCGCAACCGCTTCGACGACGGCACGTTGCGGGCGCTGGTCGCGCTGGCGCGCGCCGTGGCCGTGGAGAAGCAGCGCGACGATTTGCTGTCCGGGGCCGTGGTCAATACGACCGAAGCGCGACCCGCCTGGCATACCGCGCTGCGCGCGAACCAGGGTGACCCGCGGGTCGACGCCGCGTGGGCGCTAAGACTTTCAGACGAGCGCGAGCGTTTCCTCGGATTCGCCGAGCAGTTGCGCGCCTTCGCGGTCGCCGGAAGCGCGGGCCTGCCCCTCAATACGGTAGTCTGCATCGGCATCGGCGGATCGGACCTGGGCCCGCGCCTGGTCACCGAGGCGCTTGGCCCGGTGGGCCCGCCGCATGTACGGTTTGCCGCGAACCTGGATCCAACCGACCTGGGCACTGCACTGGCGGGCGCGAATCCGCATACGACACTGCTGCTCGCCATTTCAAAGAGCTTCTCCACGCTCGAGACCGTGGAGAACCTGCAAGCGGCCTTGCAATGGTTCAAACAGCGCGCACCGGAGCTGAATCCGGCGGCACACGTGGCGGCTGTCACCAGCCAACCCGAGCGTGCCGCAGCGCTGGGTATCGATCCAGCGCGCGTCTTCACGTTTCCGGAGTGGGTCGGCGGCCGCTACTCGCTGTGGTCCGCGTGCGGGCTCGGGATCGCGATCGCCCATGGCCGCCAGGCGTTCTTGGAGCTGCTGGCCGGGGCGGCGCAGATGGATGCGCACTTCGCGCGAACGCCCCTGGAGTCGAATCTGCCGGTGCTGCTGGGCATGCTGGGCGCCTGGTACGTGAACTTCTGGGGTATCAAAACGCGGGCGGTGGTGCCGTACGCGCAGCGCCTTGTGCGCTTGCCGGCGTACTTGCAGCAGCTCGAGATGGAGAGCCTGGGCAAGCGCGTCGACCGCCTGGGTGCGCCGCTTTCGATCGATACGGCTCCCGCCGTATGGGGCGAGGTTGGCACCAACGCCCAACACAGCGTGTTCCAGTTCCTTCATCAAGGCACGAGCTGGGTTCCGTTGGACATCGTGCTGATCGGCGACTACGACCAGGGGCATGATCGCCGACTGCGTCTTTTGAACCAGTTCGCGCTGGCGCAGGCCGACTCGCTCGCCTGGGGCGATGCCCTTCTGGGCGATCAAAACGAGCCGCCGTACCGAGCGGCACCGGGCAACCGGCCCTCGACCTTAATCCGCCTCGAAAGCCTGGACGCGCGATCGATCGGCGCTCTGCTGGCGCTCTATGAGCACCGCACGTTCGTGCAGAGCGTCGTTTGGAACATCAACGCATTCGATCAGTGGGGCGTGGAAATCGGCAAACAGCTGTTGGCCCGACGCACCCAGAACAACAGCACTGCTTGACGGAGGATGGAGACGGACGATGCAGCCTAGAAGAGTTCGCAAGGCGGTGTTTCCGGTAGCCGGAATGGGGACGCGATTTCTGCCCGCCACCAAGGCGATGCCGAAGGAGATGCTGCCGGTGGTGGACAAGCCGCTGATCCAATACGCAGTGGAGGAAGCGGCCGCCGCCGGTGTCGAGCAGATGATCTTCGTCACGGGCCGCAACAAGCGGGCCATCGAGGACCACTTCGATCGAATTCCGGAGCTGGAGCAGATGCTCGAGCGCAGCGGCAAGCACCAGCTGCTCGAGTCGCTGATGTCGGCCACGCCGCGCGGAGTGACCTTCGTGTATGTGCGGCAGCCCGAGCCGCTGGGCTTGGGCCACGCGGTGCTGTGCGCTCAACCGGTGGTGGGTGACGAGCCCTTTGCCGTGATCCTGGCCGACGACCTGATCGACGCGGCTCCCGGGGTTACAGCCCAGCTGGTCGACAGCTTTCAGCGCCACGGCGCTTCGGTGCTGGCTGTGCAGGACGTTGCGCGCCAGGAGACCTCCAAGTACGGCATCGTCGCCACCGAACCGATGGATGGCCCCGAGGAGCGCGTGGTGGGAATTGTCGAGAAGCCCCGCCCCGAGCAGGCGCCCTCCACGCTGGCCGTGGTCGGCCGCTATGTGCTGCGGCCGGAGATCTTCGCCGAGCTCGCCACCACGCCGCGCGGCAGCGGCGGCGAGATCCAGCTGACCGATGCCATCGCGCGCCGGGTGCCTCAGCGCGAAGTGATCGCGCGACGCTTTGCCGGAACGCGCTTTGATTGCGGCTCGAAGGCAGGATTCCTGGCGGCCAACATCGCGCTGGGCAGGCGGCAGGGGCTGATCGGGTGAGGGTTCGTGCCCGAATCTAACGCTTGACCGCGACGACGATGTCCTGAAAGCCTTTGTCGGCCTGTCGGCCCGACCAAAAACCGTAGCGGGTCGACACGATGTCCATCCCGCTCTTCGCGTACAGAGCCAGCACCGACGTCTCATCGAATGCCACCGCGGCGTCGGGATCGTCTGCCAATTCGACTCGGCTGCGTTCCCCGGGATAAGCGAACGAATAACGCGCACTACCGCCACGGATTCCTGACTCGGATTCGGGATTGATGAGGAAGTAGGTGGCGAAGACGCGCCCCCCCTGGACAAGGACGCGTCGAATTTCCGCAATGTATCGCTCGACTTCGGGCCACTGCATATGGGTAAAGACCGAGGTCAAGAACACGAACGAGAAGGAAGCGTCCGCATAGGGAAACCGGAAATCCTGAGGCGCGACAGTTCCGCGCGGGTTGTAGCTGGAATTTTGGATATCGACGTGGTCGAACTGGAAGCTGGGGAAGCGCGGGGTGATGGCCCGTCGACAGTGATCCACGGACTGACGCACGACGTCGAAGCCCCGGTATGCACCTCGCGCGGAGAGGTAGCTGGTCAGCTGTATGGCCATCCGCCCTACGCCACAACCGACATCGAGGACGGCGTCATCGCGCTGCAGGCCACCAACCTCGACAAGAAATCCCATCTGGGTTCGCCCAATGGCGTGGAAGTCGCTCCTTGTGAAGCTGTTGGAACCCACGTTCATCAGCCGACGCGGCGGAGTCATCGCGTCTTTCCGCAGATCCAGCAAAAACCATAGCGCTCGCTGCATCCGCGAGACGGACCATTTGCCGAAGCGCCACATTCGATTTGCCTTTATGGGAATCGCACACAAGCCGCAGGGCTCAAGCCTTGGGGAAACCGCGTGGCCACCGTTCGATCTGCCGTCATGGTCGCCATCAGGTGCGTCGGCTTGATCCGACCGCAGCGCAACGCCTCGGCGTCGACGGCATGTACGCGGTCGATGAAATTGCGATCCCACTCGCGATCCGGATTGAAGTTCGGACCGATCACTCGATCTACAAATACATCGATCACGTTTGCGAAGGGGATGAACAGCCTGAAGCCGAAACGCTCGATCAGCAGCGGCAGGATATCTTGCGCCCGGATGCCTTCGAATCCACCGCGGGAGTAGTCGACGTTCTCGAAATCCTTGATGACGGCTCCCTTCAGCCTGTCGATGCGATAGGCCGATGGAAGCTCAGCCCACAACCGCTGAACAATCTCCAGGGCTTCGGGCCAGCGCATGTGGCCATTGCGTCCGATCATGTCGGAAATCACGAAAGCGCCCTGCGTGCCGATCGTCCGGCGAACCGCGTCGAACAGCCCCTCGAGATTCACGACGTGGTGCAGCGCTTGGTTGGCCAGCACCACCCGATATCCGAGGGAATTGCCCTCCCACCGGT
>Ga0210401_10001880_pt1 | contig 23832 bp, 19 predicted proteins | sample IncBWH32MmetaG_FD_150866 | JGI IMG/M metagenome (GOLD analysis project Ga0210401, IMG submission 150866) | Forest soil microbial communities from Barre Woods Harvard Forest LTER site, Petersham, Massachusetts, United States - Inc-BW-H-32-M | ecosystem: Environmental > Terrestrial > Soil >... | reverse complement strand
GAGATCGCTTCCAAGAAGACGCACAACTGCTTCGGGATCGACGGCAGCACCGGACTTCTCGATCTTCTGCTCGTTGACGAGGACTTTTCCGGCGAGAATCAGCGCTTGAGCGCGTTCCCGGGAGGAGGCCAACCCCCGATCGACGAGTAGTTTGTCGAGTCGTGATTTCATTGCGCTGTAATCAGACAAATTCGATGGTATGGCTGACAAGTTCTACCACGAACGTGCCAGCAACGCTGACTGTGCAAGGTGTTAAACCTGCTCTCATTGAACGACTTAAATTTAGAATTTCCGCGTTTTCACAGAATTATCCACCGGAGTGTTGAAAAGTGTCAGGTCGAGACCCTAGCCGTGAGTTCTTGGGGAATTCTTGCAGTGGAGTGGCGCGGAGAAAGCGATTTTTCCGCTCTCAGCCATCAGCTTCAAAATTAGAAGATGCTACTGGCTGCCAGCGACTGGCTTCTGGCAAGCGCCGGCCAGCGGAAGTCGAGTTCAAATGAAAATCCCGCCCTGGTCTCTGGGACTGCGCAGCGAGTAGAACGGGCAGATTCAGTTTCCGGTGTAGCTGCTCTCAGCCGGCGACTTCTTCGAGCAACTTCTGGTCGATGTCGAAATTCGCGTGCACGTTCTGCACGTCGTCCTGCTCTTCCAGGGCCTCGAGCAAACGAATCATCTGGGTGGCGGCCTGGCCCTCGAGCTTGATGTAATTCTGGGGAATCATGGAGACGCTGGAGGAACTGGGCGTGATGCCAGCTTTCTTGACAGCTTCGAGCACGGCCTCGTAGGCGGAGGGTTCGGTGAGGATTTCCCAGTTGTCGCCATCGTCACGGAGGTCTTCGCCGCCGGCCTCGAGCACGATGCCCATCAGGTCATCTTCCTTGGCAACAGATTTCGGAATCACGATGTCGCCCTTTTTGTGGAACATCCAGGAGACGGCGCCGGCTTCGGCCATGTTGCCGTTGTTTTTGCCGAACACGTGCCGGATTTCGCTGACGGTGCGGTTGCGATTGTCGGTATTGATCTCGGCCAAAATGGCGACGCCGCCGGGGCCGTAGCCCTCGAGCGTGAATTCCTCATAGGTCGCGCCGGGCAACTCGCCGGTACCGCGCTGGATGGCGCGCTTGATATTGTCGGCGGGCATGTTTTCGCTCTTGGCGGCAAGGATCGCGGTGCGCAGGCGAGGATTCGTGTCAGGATCGCCCCCGCCGTTCTTGGCGGCAATGCCGATTTCCTTGATGAGACGGGTGAAGATCTTGCCGCGCTTGGCGTCGAGCGCGCCCTTTTTATGCTTGATTGTGGCCCATTTTGAATGGCCAGACATAGCGATACCTCGTATCTAAAGAACTGGAATTGCGCAGGATTCGCCCTTAGAGGAAATCACAGGATAGCCTCGGAAACCGACGCAGGCGAAGGAAAATTATAGCATGGCCTGTTTTTTGGCCGGTTCCTGGCCGGTTGAGGGCCAGCGACCAATGGCGCTCGATTTCCGGCTCTCCAACTCGAGCCGTCTTGCTGCCAGCAACTCTGCTAAGCTGAGCGGCGTAATTATCGAAGGCCAAGAGGACAAAACTGTGCAAGTCGTGGCCGGAGTGGATCTTGGCGGAACGGCGATCAACTACACGTTAGTGGACCGGGACGAGCATTTCCTGATCGAGGGACTGTGCGAGCATCCCGCGCTGGCCAAACAAGGGCCCGAGGTTTGCCTGCAGCAGATCGCGGACGGATTGAAGATTGCCGCCGAGAAGGCGAATGTTTCGATGGAAGACATCGTCGCCATCGGCCTCGACACTCCGGGACCGGCGAGTGCCGCGGGCCAGCTCAGCGCCCGGGGCTCTACCAACTTCGTGCATCCCAAGTGGGCAGGATTCGATATTCGTGAAGGCCTTGCCCGCAAGCTCGGACAGCCCGTCTCCTATCTGAACGACGCGAATGCGGCCGCGCTCTGGGGGCACTACACGATCTTTGGCGCCAACAGCCGCGAGACCTCGATTTCTGACGTCGTGGGGACGGGAAACGGGGGCGGCATCATTCTGGATGGCAACGTGGTGAAGGGCAAGAATGGATTCGGCGGAGAGCTGGGCCATGTGCTGATTCCCTACCAGGGCATTCGAGGAATCGAAGGCATGCAGCCGCAATGCAACTGCGGGCGGATCGGCGACCTGGAGTCGTTGTGCTCGCTGACGGCGATTGAGATGACCCTGCTGCCACCTTTCTTACGGCGGAATCCGGGACACGATCTGGGAAAGCAGGATCCTCACCAGGCAGCCAAGGCAGTGCGCGGCCTCGCGGACAACGGCGACGCGATGTGCAAAGAGATTTTCCGGGTGCAGGCCCATGCCCTGGGACTGTTCTTCGACGAGATGATTAATACTTTCGACCCTGATGCCTTGATCGTGGGTGGCGGAGTTTTGGAGACCAGTCAGGAGTTCCAACGCTGGTTCCTGGCGGAGATTCGCGCGGGGATGCCGTCGCAGCGCGAAGAGCAGGCCGGAATTCCAATCCACGTGATGCCGAACGGCGACACAGCTGGGGCACGGGGCGCGGCATTAGAAGCGCTGAAGCTGGCGAGGCAGAACGGTCTGGCGTAGTGCCGGCGGGCGGCGGATTCCAGAACCAGTTACGGCTTCTGGACCATCCGGGCCTGGCGCTCCTTGTAGGCATACACCACCGCCAGCAGCGGAGCCGAGATCAGCACTCCCCAGAACGGGATGAGGATGCCGAGAACGATGGGTGTCAGGAGCGAGGCCCAGATGGGTACACGGGCGGTGCGCTTCATGATGTAGGGCTGCAGAAAGAAGCCGTCGACGATTACGATGCCGGCATAGAGCATCAGGACGTAGAGTGAGCGCTCGAGACTTCCCCAGCGAATTCCTGCGGCGAGGACTGGCCCGAGCAGGCTCAGGATCGGGCCGATATGTGGCACGATTTGCAGCGCCGCCGCGAGCACGGCCCAGAACGGCGCCCAGGGGACTTTAAGCAGGTACAGACCGATCCACCAGAGCAGGCCGACCGCGATGGAATCCTGCAGTTGAGCGATGGCCCAGTTCTTCAGGGCGCCGCCGGTAATGCGGGCATGCTCGCCGAGACTCATGCGGGTTGGATGCCCCTTCCGAGTTGAAATCGAAGGAATTTCACGCCGCTGTCAACCTTCGCAACCGAAAATTCGTCCATAGTCATAGCAGCCGAAAAAAACTGATGGAGACCGCACTGACCTCCGCGCTGGGCGCCGCTGCTCAAAATATCACGGCGGAAGAGTTTGACGCGATCGTGCGCCGGCACCAGCGGCGGGTGCACCGGTTCCTGTTGATGCTGCTCCGTGATGCGGAGGAAGCGGACAATCTGACGCAGGAGTGCTTTCTGCGCGCGTATCAGAACCTTGGCAGTTTCCGGGGAGAATCGAGCCTGGAGAGCTGGCTTCTGCGAATCGCCACCAACCTGGCACGAGACCACGCCCGCAGCCGTAGAGTAAGTTTCTGGAAACGGCTGCTGGGGTTGGATGGTGAGCAGAGCAACGGCGGGGCGGAGTTGCTGCCCTCTGGCCAGGCGTCGCCGGAGCGCGTACTGCTGGCGCGGGAAAACGTACGGGCGGTTTGGGAAGTCACGAGTCAGCTTTCACAACAACAACGCGCGGTGTTTTTGTTGCGGTTTGTAGAAGAGATGGAGTTGCATGAAATCGCTTCGGCAATGGGTCTGCAGGTGGGTAGTGTCAAGACGCATCTGTTCCGCGCCGTGCAGACTGTGCGAAGCAAGTTGAGGGACCTGCGATGAACAGTAACGAGAACTCGCACGATCCGCTGGTGGAGCGGGTGCTGGTGAGTTTTGATCTTGCCGCCGAGCACCATATCTCCAATTGTCCGCCCTGCCAGGCAGAACGCGAGCGGGTGGAAGATGCGTTGCGCCAGTTCGGCGCGGCAAACCGCGAGTATGCGCAACGTCCCGAGAGGTTCTGGGAGGAACAGGCGAGCCAGATCCGCCGGGCGTGCCGGCAATCGCAGAAACAATCGCGCATCACTGCGGCCCTGGTGCCAAGCGTGGTGGTCCTGCTGCTGGCTGCCTTCGGCATTCTAGGACACCTTCCGGCAACGCGACCGGCTGCGATCGCGCAGCCTGCGGCCCAGGTGGATCAAGACCACGAATTACTAATCGAGGTGGAGCGGGTCATGCAGACCGACACTCCGGTGGCATTGGAGCCCGCCACGCTCGTGGTCGATCAGCGAAACAGCGGTGTGCCCTTGAGTTCGAGGTCTGAGAGAAAGGAAACTCATACGAATGAAAACTAAATGGATGTTTGCTTTTGGCACAGTGGCGTTGGCGGGCGCGTGCCTGGCTCAGGACGCGGGCGTTGCCGTGGGCGGTGCGGGCGTTGTAACCACTGGTCCCGGGCATGGGGGACCGGGACAAGTCATGATGTACAGGCGAGAAATGGGGAAGTGGTGGCAGAATGCGGACGTGGTTTCCAAGCTGGGTCTGAGCGATTCTCAAGTCGCGCAACTGAACCAGGTTTTCTATAACCACAAAATGAAGCTGATCGATTACGGCGCCGAGATGGAGAAGCAGGATTTGAAGCTGCAGACCCTCCTCGATGCCGATCAACCGGATGAAGGGCAGGTCAATTCCCAGGTTGATCAGGTCCTGGCCGCGCGCGGCAAACTCGAGCGCGAGTTTACGGCCATGAATCTCGACCTGCGCAAGCAGTTGTCGCTTGAGCAGTGGAGACAGCTGAAGACAATACGTGGAACTGACGTCGGCCCAGGACCACACTTCTTTATGAAGTTCAAAACCGGAGGACCGGGCGGGCCCGGTATGCCCGACGATCTCCCTCCCCTGCCACCGCCGCCTCCGGGCATGGAGTAACTCCGTAACCAGTGTTGTACCGCCGCCTGGCCCTTGCCCAAGGAGCCAGGCGGTTTTCATTTTCTGCGTGGTAGACTCGACTTATTCCAGCCGGAAAGGCGATTTGCCGTGAAATTTGGCGTGCTCATCTTCCCCGGATCGAACTGCGATCACGATGCCTACTGGACCATCCAGCAGGTTGCCAAACAGCCGGTCACGTTTCTGTGGCATGAATCGCACGACCTCGAGAATTGCGACGCCATCATCGTGCCCGGCGGCTTTGCCTATGGCGATTACCTGCGCACGGGTGCAATCGCGAAGTTTTCGCCGGTCATGGAATCGGTGAAGAAATTCGCCAATGGCGGCGGGATCGTACTGGGCATCTGCAATGGCTTCCAGATCCTCTGCGAATCCGGCCTGCTCCCCGGCGCGCTGATGCGGAACATCGGGCTGAAGTATGTCTGCAAGCCGGTGCAGGTGCGTGTGGAGAGCACCGATACTCCGTTTACGAATGCCTGTCAGCCAGGAGAGGTTCTCACCATTCCGATTGGGCATATGGAAGGCAACTACTTCTGCGATGACGGCACGCTCGCCGAGTTACAGCGCGATCAGCGGATCATCTTTCGCTACGCAACGCCGGATGGGCGGGTCTCTGCGGAGGCCAATCCCAACGGATCGCTCGACAACATCGCCGGCATCTGCAGCCCGGGACGCAATGTTTTGGGGATGATGCCCCATCCGGAACGCGCGGCCGAACCCGAGTTGGGCTGTACCGATGGATTCAAAGTGTTCCAGTCGCTCGTGGGAGCAATGGCAGCCAAATAACGCGGTCGCTATCAGAGCGCGATCCCGGATCTCAGATTGCAGATTTGAAAGCAGCAGACCTGCCATGGCATCTGGGCAATCTGAAATCTAGACTCTAAAATCTGAAATCGTTCCAACTCACATGGTTCGTTACGGCATCGTCGGATTCGGCCTGCACGCCGTGCGCCGGCTCATGCCGGGTTTTGCTTTGGCGCAGACCTGCCAGGTTATCGCTCTCTCGCGCCGCGAAATAGGCAAGGCGCGCGCCTCGGCGGCCGAATACAAAATTCCACTGGCCTTCGATTCTGCCGCGGAACTGTGTAGTTCGCCAGAAGTGGATGCGGTGTTTGTGGCGACTCCCAACGCCCTGCATCTCGAGGACGTCCTGACCGCGATCGCCCACGGCAAGCCCGTACTGTGCGAGAAGCCGATGGGCATGAATGCCGGGGAATGCAAGCAAATGGTAGAGGCGGCACGCCAGGCAAAAGTGTTGCTGGGCGTGGCGCAGGTATTTCGCTTCGAAGACAGCACGGCCCGGTTGCGAGAGCGAATCGCCGCGGGGCAGATCGGCCGGCCGATCTTTGCGCGCTCGGAGTTTTCCTATCCGGCTACGCACCATAAGCGGCTTTGGCTGACCGATCCGGCGCTCGCGGGCGGAGGGCCGATTACGGACGTCGGCGTGCATTGCGTCGATGCCTTGCGCTATATCCTGCAGGACGAAGTTGTGCGGGTGGCCGCCCGTGGCCTTTGGGATGAGCGCTCAGGCGGTGTCGAGGCAGCGGCAGTTTTGAGCCTGGAGTTCGCCAAGGGAACGCTGGGCACGGTGCTGGTTTCGATGCGGGCGGACTATCGCACCCCAATCGAATTCGTCGGAGAAGGCGGCGTGCTGCGGGCCGATGACGGGTTGAATGTCGAGCGGCCCATCAATGTGAACCTGCGGCGTAACGGCGTAGTCGTGGAAAGCGAGCTCGTGTTGAACCAGTACGCTTACGCCCGCCAGGTCGATATGTTCGCTGCCGCGGTACGCGGCGAAGCATCGTTTCCAGTTCCAGGCGAGGAAGGCTGGCAAAATCAGGAGATCCTGGATGCGGCGTTTCGAAGCTTGAAGAGCGGGCGGGTGGAAGAAGTGCCGCAGCTTCGCAGATCTACATAGAACTGGCGCGAGTCTTGACTCGGCGGGGCGTGCGTGGGTCCTTCGCTTCGCTCAGGATGACAGGGCCGGGGGATTGGATACTACGGGATCACTGCGTTATTAGAAGGCGCAATCGGCACCTTTAGCGCAGAGTCTTCGGGCCGTGGCGGGACGCCTCGCGCCTGCACGATGGCCCAGTGCCATTCCTGATCGGGTGCGGGGACGGTGCTCAGGGGAGATTTGAAAACTACTGTCGCCGACGGGAGAGCAACAGCTCTCAGGTGATAAAGAGTCGTCACGTCCGGCTGCTTCTCGACGGTCAATGGTGTTTCCGCCGCGGCAGGAATCAGCTTCACCCCGCCATGATAGCCAGCCGTTGGGTTGTCGCGGTGCACGATGGTGAGGCCGACTGTGATTTCCTCGACTCTCCACTGCGTTCCGTTGAAGACGGAGACCTGCAGGCCTTCCTCGCTAATCGTGGCTGGTCCATTCAGCTTGCGCATTTCTTCATCGGGCAGGTCCGTCTGGACAAACGGGTGCGACAAAAGCGAACTCGCGCGCCCATTGAAAGAAAGACTGCACATCACATCCGGGGATGAAACCTGGAATGTCTTGCCGGCGCCATCGAAGGAGTACAGGAAGCTGGTGCTGGTCAGGTGGCGGCTTTCGGCGTCATCCATTACCTGAATGAGATTGTCGTTATCAATGATGGCATGAGCCGGAGCCGGCTGCTGCTGGGGCTGGGTTTCCTCCGGGGGTGGTTCTTTCTTCTTGCGGAAGGCACGGGCCACATCGCCGAGAGGCGCCGGACTTTCTTGTGCCGGTAATGATGGGGGGAAGCACAATCCGAACACGCACAGGGCGAGAATTGCCTGCCGGTAAAACCCTTGGCCCAAGGTCCCAGACTCGGTCATACGAATGAGTTCCGATGGCGCTGCCGGGCGATGTCCGCGAAAAGGCGCGTCCACGGCGCGAAGCGCGTCCCAAGCTCTAAGGGAATTGTAGCGGCGAAAGCCTGACGCGATAACGAACGCAGGTGCTAGAACCCACGATGCCGGGATATGGCACGTCGGTGTGGGTGGACGGTGGTCGGTAAAACGGGGGCGCCCCCAATTCCCGACCCCGAACGCCTGCCACAGTCCTCCAACTGCTCCGCGCTGGGTCAAGTGCAACGCCTGATTACGACCGTCACCCGCAAATCGTTTTCAGATCAGCGCATCGTTGCGGGGAGGACCTAAAGTAGCAATGAAGGGAGACGCTGTGTTCAGGATACTAAGGGACCGTTTTATTTTCCTATTCCTGCTTCTACCAATGGACTGGAGTGGAACCTCTTCCGGCCAGATGAGATCAGTCAGCCTCTCTCCAGATGGCAAGATTGTCGCAGTTGAATTCAAAAAGAGCAGCACCGCGTTCATCTACAAAGTTTCCGTGGACACGGGCAACGCGACCCGGCTGACGACTGCGAAAGCCGGATACGAGTCGAGCCCAGCTTTCTCGGCGGATGGGAAGCGAGTTGCGTTTACCTACTGGCCGGAAGGTGGGTCTCACGCTGGAATTGTTTTAGTTAACATCGACGGTTCGGGCATACAACAGTGGTCGCCCACGGAAGTCACCGCCTTCTCACCGGTCCTGTCGGCTGACAACAAGACCATTGTTTTCGGCCGTGCAGGGTACTACGGCAGTTATTCCCCCATAGCGCAGCCACATCTTCATGCGTGGCGCTTCTATGCGAGCGATTTGGACGGCTCAAATGTACGTCAGCTAACAAGCGAGAGCTTCTACAATGCGGGGCCCGCCTCCGTGTCTCCTGACGGCAAAAGTATGGCCGTTATGACAGAAGGGTTTGATGCTGGTCAACAGATTGCGATTTACTCTCTCGCTCGCCTGGGCCCCCCAACACGTTCACTTAAACCGCACGTTCCCAAAGGAAGCCGACCACAAGAATCCAATAGTCGACTTCCCGAATTACATGCCGGACGGAAAAAGTCTCCTATTCATGGCTGCCAGTAACGGAAAACTGCCTTGGGGGAGATTTGACTACGACGTGTATCGAGTGGACATCGAAACGGGGGCGCTAGAAAGGCTGACAAAGGGGAACGGCTATGCCAGTGACCTCAAGGTTTCTGCCGACGGCAAGACTGCCGCATTTCTGAAATGGCGCTCAGATTGGCGTGGAACACCCGTTAGAAGCGAGCTCTATCTGCTCGACGTGCAGAGTCACAAGCTCACTTCATTAAGGGTCAGCGGGCTGGACTGATCAGAAGGCCCTTAGTTGGTGAAAAGTCGCGTGGCTGTTGAAAAAGTCCGTTTTTCGCAAAACAGCCAAAATTTTGAGGATAGAAAATGTCTACCCGAGGCGCGAACGTCGCTTGTAGGGCTTGCTGACGCAAAGTTTTTCTGAGCACTTTTCTGGGAGGGAGTTTTTCAACAGCCACTCATTTCACTCATCGACCCCTCCTCGCGAACGAACAGCCCAAAAACTTGTGTATTCGTGCATGTACAATGCCCGCTATTGGAAGTAAAAAAGAAGCCGAGAGCCGGTCGTTAAAGGCGTGCCTTCCCCTTCATTTTTTCGGTAAACGAGGTTAACGTGAAGCGAACCATACTGATTCTCGCACTCCTGACAAGCCCCGCCGCGTTGGGGCAGGAGATTCATCACGCGCCTACGGCTGAACAGTGCAAGGCTGATGCTACGGTATGGTTTAACCAACATCTCATTACTCCAACGGTTGACGATGCCCTTTCATTTCGTGAACTCTCCGCAAGGGAAAGTGAGATGGCGGATTGCCTTGATGTTTTGGAGCCATCATCCACTGAGAGAAACCACGCCTATGAGGTTGGTACGAGTTACGGACTCATTATTGGGAAACGAGAGACAAATTTCCTCAAGCGCCACAATCTTATTCAGCAATTTGAGAAAGAAGACGCGCAGGGGGCACGCTGATGTGAGTCAAATGAGGCCTTGGTTTTAGTGGAGCACGGAAGAGTGGACCTTGTGAGAGCGATCGAGGTGCTGAGCTACTTCACCTTCTGCCAAAACTCAACGAGGAGAACAGCACCCGTGGCCAACAGGATTTCATGGGGCCGGAATCCAGAACCTTGGTCGGATATCGGCGAGAAAAGACCGAGGGCACGTACGACCCGAAGTGGCGTGCAACGGGACGACGTACCCTCGCGAGTTCAGGCTCAGTTTTACAGGAGGCCCGACGTACGGTACTGCGGAACGGGATCTACCACCGGCTGACGTTTGAAAATCCAGCGGGCCACCGCAAATCCCAGCGCCGCGTAACAAACATGCATCAATCTCACAGGCCACCCCCCAAGTACGGACATCGGCCTCGGTACCGCAGGGGAGGAGCCTCGCTACGCCCCCCAAATTAGCAACCTGGCACCGAAGGGTCAATGAACCAAAAGTGCTATGGCGTAGCACCGAAGTAACAGGCAGTCACCTGTCCTGCGCACCGCTGCGTGATGTCCGAACTGCGGTCCGGGCCAGGTTTTCGCATGGAACCGAGCCCTCTTCCGGAGCCGTTACCCGCAGCGATAAACGCCGTCACCGCGTCGGGTCGGTGAGGTGCGGACCAGAACCACGGCGTCGGCAGAAAGATCGGACTGCGGAGGTGGCAGCCTAGCGTGAACCTGCATCTAACGGGTTTGTCGCCTTCTTTACATGCCTTCGATTTACAATGGCGGCCCGGGTGGGGCACACTCCTGACGGCGAGGAGAGAGAATACGGTCGCCGGCGTCTGGCGCGAACGGGTGGAATCGGCAGGGAAGGGCGCAATGCCAGGCCAGCATAGATAGTCTTGACCCATATGCGTTCACGGTGCTCTGTGGCAGTCGCCGTTGCGGCGACGCTTTGCCTGCTGCTGGTGGAAGCAGGAACCGGCCAGAATACGACGCGGATCAGTCTGGATGAGGCCGTCGACCTGGCGCTGGCGCACAACCACGCCATCAAGGCGAACCGGACCCTGATTCTGCAGAATCAGGCACAGGAGATCACGGCCAATCTCCTTCCCAACCCGACGTTGGGACTGGACACGCAGTTTGTCCCCTTCTTCAGTCCACAGTACTTCTCCGGTGACAATCTGAACCAGGTTCAGCAGTTCGATGTGGGCATCGGATATCTGTTCGAACGGGGCCACAAGAGGCAACGGCGGCTGCAGGCGGCCCGCGACCAGACGGCGGTGACGCGGGCCCAGGTAGCCGATGCGGAGCGGACGCTGGCGTTCAACGTGGGTCAACAGTTTGTCAGTGTCCTGCTGGCCGAATCGACCTTGCAGTTTGCCTTGGAAGATTTGAAGGGATTTCAGCAGACGGTCGACATCAGCGAGATCCAGTTGAAGGCAGGCTACATCGGCGAAGGCGACTACCTGAAGATCAAGCTACAGCTGCTGCAATTCCAGACGGATGTGTCGGCGGCCCGACTGGCGCGGGTACAAGCGCTGACCGGCTTGCGGGAACTGCTGGGGTATGACGCGGTGCCGGCAGACTTTGATGTGATTGGCGATCTGGCGTACCAGTCGCTGCAGGTCAATCTCGAGACGCTGCAGGCGCAAGCACTGCGGGATCGCCCGGATTTCCGCGCAGCGCAACTGGGGGTTACCGCGGCCAGGAGCCAGATTCTGCTGGCCAAGGCGAACGCCAAGGTGGACGTGAACGGAACCTACGATTTCACTCACGTATCGGGGGAGAACACGGCATCGATCTTCGCGAATTTCGAGTTGCCAATTTTCAATCGCAATCAGGGAGAGATCTTGCGTACCAATCACGCGTTGACCCAGGCGGAGGAGCAGGAGCAATCGGCGAGCGATACGGTGCTCTCGGATGTCTCCAACGCGTACGAGGCGGTAAAGAGCAACGATGAAGTGGTGCAGCTATACATGTCGGGTTACCTGAAGCAGGCGCAGGATTCGCGCGACATCAGCGAGTATGCTTACAAGCGAGGCGCCGCAAGCCTGCTGGATTACCTGGACTCGGAGCGCAGTTACCGGGCAACGCAACTGGCGTACCGCCAAGCCCTGGCCTCTTACATGACAGCACTGGAGCAGTTAAAGCAAGCACTGGGAACGAGGAACCTGCCATGAGCCAGGGGAGGGCTTCGTTTTGGATGGCTTCGGCCGCGGTCGCCGCGATACTCATCGCAACCATGGGCTGTGAGGGACCGGCGAATTCCGCCTCTGCCACGAAGAATCCGAACAATCCGGAACTTTTTCAGATCCCGCAGGAGCAAATGTCGCATGTCGAGGTGCTGAAAGTTCAGGCCACGACGCTTTCGCGGACACTGCGGCTAACCGGCGCCGTGGCATACAACGGTTTTCGCACGACCCCGGTGATCACGCAGGTGAGCGGTCCGGTCAGCCGTGTCGTCGTGGTTCCTGGACAGCGAGTGCAGCAAGGTGAACCCATGCTGTACGTGTCGAGCCCGGACTACTCGCAGTTGCGCACGAATTACCTGAAGGCCAAGGACGCCGATGCCTTGGCGCAGAAGGCATACGACCGGGCCAAGGACCTGTACCAGCACAAGGCGATTTCGGAGCAGAGCCTGGAGCAGGCCGAGTCCGCGGAAGTGCAGGCCAGCGGCGACGTGGCTGCGGCGCGAGCCGCGCTGAAAGTGCTGGGCATCACGGATCCGGACTCACTGGTGAAGTCGCCGCCGTCTTCGGAGGTTCCGGTGCGAGCCCCGATCGGCGGAATGGTGGTGGAACAAGATGTGGCCGCAGGCCAACTCCTGCAAACCAGCGCGACGCAGTGCTTCATGATTTCCGACGTGCGCAACGTTTGGGTGCTGGTCAACGTATATCAAAAGGATCTGCCGTATGTGCGGGTGGGGGACGCGGTATCGATCCAGACGGACTCCTATCCGGATGTGTTCCACGGGCGTATCGCATACGTGGCCGCGTCGCTCGATCCGAACACGCGCACGTTGCAGGCACGCATCGACACCAGCAATCCGGGCGAGAAGCTGAAGAAAGATATGTTCGTCGTAGCGACGGTGAATGCGGGAACGATCCGCAATGCCATCGCCTTGCCCGACGCGGCGGTGCTGCGCGACAGCGAGAACCAGCCCTTTGTTTACGTCGAGGTTTCCAAGAACCAGTTCGGGCGGCGCCCAGTCACGCTGGGGGAGAGCCTGAATGGCCAGACCGAGGTCACCAGCGGCCTGAAGCCGGGAGACAGCGTGATCGGGAACGGCAGCCTGTTTCTGCAATTTGCGAATTCGCTGCAGCGCTGAAGGCAGCGGCCTCAAGATACTTTGCGAACACAAATCAAGATCGTGACCACCCCAGCCGAATGATCCATCGAATCGTCCAAGCGGCTCTGCGTCAAAGATTTCTGGTCTTGATGCTGACCGGCTTCATCACGGTCGGAGGCATCCTGTCGTTTCAGCGGATGCCGGTGGATGCTTACCCGGACCTCTCTCCTCCGCAGGTTGAGATCATTACGCAATGGCCGGACCACGCGGCGGAAGAGGTAGAACGGCTGGTAACGCTTCCGCTGGAACTCCAGATGAACGGCGTCCCTCACATGATGGTGATGCGCTCGATCTCGCTGTACGGCTTGTCGGATATACGGCTGACCTTCGAAGAGCGCACGGACGACTACTTTGCGCGGCACGTGGTATTTGAGCGACTGGCCCAGGCCACGCTCCCCTCTGGGGTGACCCCGACGCTGGCGCCCTTATTCAGCCCCAGCGGACTGGTATACCGCTATGTGCTGGAGAGTGGGGATCGCAGTCCGCAAGAGCTGAAGACGATCGAAGACTGGGTTGTGGAACGGGCGTACCGCTCGGTTCATGGGGTGGCCGACGACTCGGGGTTTGGCGGGACGGTGATGCAGTACCAGGTCCTGCTCGATCCGGCGCGGATCTATGGCTATCACCTGACAGTGCCACAGGTGACGGCGGCTCTGGCCGCCAATAATGCCAATGCGGGCGGCGGTTTTTATTCGCAGGGCGGGCAGTTCTACTACGTGCGCGGCATCGGACTCGTACGCAACACCGACGATATCGGTAACGTCGTAGTGGGCGCCAATAAGGGAGTGCCGATCCGGGTGCGGGATGTGGGAGAAGTAACAATCGGACACGCTCCGCGCCTGGGCGAGTTCGGGTACCTGAAGAACGATGATGCGGTGGAAGGCGTCATTCTCATGCTGCGGGGCGAGCAGACGCAGAACGTACTGAAAGGGGTAGAAGCGAAGACCGAAGAGCTGAACCAACACGTCCTGCCGCCCGACGTGAAGGTTCACCCCTACTACGATCGCAGCGAACTCGTAGCCCTGACCACGGACACGGTGGAGGCAAACCTGCTGCGCGGGATGGTGCTGGTGCTGCTGGTTCTGATCTTCTTCCTGGTCAGCATACGGGCAGCCATCATCGTCGCCATCACGATCCCGCTGTCATTGCTGTTTGCTTTCATTGTGCTTCACGCGCATGACGTTGCGGCCAACCTTCTTTCGATCGGTGCGATTGATTTTGGGATCGTCATCGACGGCACGGTCGTAATGATGGAGAACATCTACCGTGAACTGGCATTGCGTGAGGGACAGGAATACAAGCTGAACGACGTGATCCTGCTGGCAGCGAAAGATGTCGATCGGCCGATTTTCTATTCGGTGGCGGTCATTCTGGCGGGGTATTTGCCGATCTATGCGCTGACCGGGCCGGCGGGAAAACTCTTTCATCCGATGGCGGAAACGATGTCGTTTGCGCTGGTGGGAGCGTTGATTTTGACGCTCACGCTGGTGCCGGTACTGGCGTCGTACTGGTTCAAGGGAGGCGTTCGCGAGAAGACGAACCGTCCCTATGAGTGGATGAAAGAGAAGTATGCGAAATATCTGGACTGGGCACTCGACCGTCCCCGAACCACGCTGACGGTGGCGGCATTGATTTTTGGGGCGACGCTGCTGCTAGTCCCATTTATCGGCGGAGAGTTTATGCCGCACCTGGATGAAGGCGCGCTCTGGGTGCGGGCAACCATGCCTTACACCATTTCCTTCGAAGAGGCGAGCACGATCGCGCCGCAGATCCGCTCGATCCTGATGTCGTACCCGCAAGTGACGGTGGTCGGTTCGGAGTTGGGGCGGCCCGATGACGGTACCGATCCCACCGGTTTCTTCAACTGCGAATTCTACGTTGGGCTGAAGTCGTACAAGGACAAGGCGTGGAGCGGAGAGGTCCACGACAAGAAAGAGCTGATCGAGTCGATCAACAAGAAGCTGACGGCGTTCCCCGGGATCATTTTTAACTACACCCAGCCCGCCGAAGACGCGGTCGACGAAGCACTGACCGGCCTGAAAAGCTCCCTGGCGGTCAAGATCTACGGCGACGATCTGACCGTATTGCAGGACAAAGCGATCCAAATCAAGAACACGCTGGCGAAGGTGCCGGGGTTCACGGAACTCACCGTCGTGCGGGAGCTGGGCCAGCCGAGCTTGCTCATTAACGTGGATCGCGACAGGATCGCGCGCTACGGAATTAACGTTGCGGATGTAGAGGCGGTGATCTCGGCGGCCGTGGGCGGGCAGGCAGTCACGCAGGTCATCCAAGGGGAAAAACTGTTCGACCTGGTCGTGCGCATGCAGCCGCAATTCCGCAGCAGCGCGCACGAGATCGGGAACCTGCTGGTGGGGACTCCGGACGGCCAACAGATTCCGCTGAGCCAACTGGCCGAGATCCAACAGGGGAATGGGGCGTCGTTCATTTATCGCGAAAACAATTCCCGCTATATCGGGGTGCAGTACAGCATTGAGGGGCGCGACCTGGAGCGCGCCGTGCGCGACGGACAGGCGGCAGTCGCGAAGGCGGTCAGCCTGCCCACGGGCTATCAGATGCAGTGGGGTGGAGAGTACAGCCAGTTCCTGGAAGCGAAGGCGCAGATGTTTTTTATCGGGCCGCTGGCGGTGGTCCTGATCTTCATGATTCTGTTTGCGCTCTACGGCAACTTCAAATTCCCGGTCACGATTGCGCTGGGAGTCATTATGACGGAGCCGGTCGGGGCTCTGGTTGCGCTAAAGCTGACGCACACGCCGTTCAGCGTTTCGTCGGTTCTGGGATTGCTTGCGCTGCTGGGAGTGTCGGTGGAAACCGCCGTCATCCTGGTGTCCTACATCAACAAGCTGCGGCAAGAAGGGCGCGATATCCGGACGGCCACGCGCGAGGCTTCCCTGCTGCGACTGCGGCCGATCATGATGACTGCCCTGGTAGCGTGCCTGGGGCTGTTGCCGGCTGCGCTCTCCACGGGAATCGGTTCCGACACGCAAAAGCCGTTCGCCATCGTGATCGTTGCCGGCCTGATCTCTCGGCTATTTATCGGATTCTTCGTCAATCCGGTGCTGTATGAAATGGTCGCCCGGGAAGGCGACGTGCTGCAGGTGTAAGCGGTTCGACTTCGGTTCGTTAACGACAACGGGCGCATCCATGCGATGGATGCTGAAGACGAAGGTGCTGGTGTGAAAAAAGGGCGGCACTCAATGCCGCCCTGAATCAAGATCGTAAAACGACTTGGTCTAGCCCTACGGTTCGTTCTGCCCCGAACTGACCGCGCTATCGGGAGCAGGAACGGCGATCGGGAAAATTCCTTTTTCTGCGGCCAATTTCTGGAACGGAGCTACGTCGCTTTTCTGCAGCTCTCTCCAGCGAGCAAGTGCTTCGTCGGTTTCTTTCTTCAACACCTCGAAACGTTGCTTCGCGGCTTCGGTGGGGGCGCAGTCACATCCGCCATCGACAATCATGCCGAGGAACGCTAACTGGCCGTCGAGACCGGGCCGGTAAGCAAGAGAGTCTTCGTTGGCGCTGATCCGCAGGTTTATCAGCACCTGGCGAGCCGATACGAGTTTCGCGGTCAGCCCATCGGCGGATGCGGCAAGAGCATGCGCGCTGTCGTCGGTGGGAAGACGCCGTTTCAGCGCCTCGGTCTGGGTTCGCACATCCTCCATCTGGTTGACCGCGGCGTAAACCCGGTTCAACTGCTCGCGGATCTGCATTTGCAGATTGAACTGCTGCTCGAGATCGGCCTGGGAAACCTGGACGCGCGGGTCGATTTTGACCTCGATGGGCGCGGTTTGCGATTGACCGTCCGCGGTGAGCCGCACCTGATAGGCTCCGGGAACCGCGAGTGCTCCGCGAGCGCCTTCGTTGTATTCCCACAGATAGTAGCCGGGGACTCGATTGGCGTTTTCGTAGCGCAGATCCCACACGAAACGGTTCAGTCCGGCTTCGACCTTGATCTGTTTCTCCGGCTTCTTGTCGTCTGGATCGAGAGGCTCCTGTGGGGTTTTCGCCTTGAGGCTGGAATAGCGCCGGATGGTCTGGCCCTGGCTGTCGAGAATCTCGATGGCTACTTCTCCCTTGGGAACTTCTTTCAGGAAGAAATAGAGGATCGCGCCCGAAGGCGGATTCGTGCCGGCCACGCTGGCGCGGTGGTCGTCCTCCTCCGGAGTCTGCTCTGGATTGTGGATGCGATACGCGGTGGCAGGCTTGTAAAGGTGGACGGCTTGTTTTGCGACATCGTCGGTGAACTGACGAAGTGGGCTGAGGTCGTCAAGAATCCAGAAAGAGCGCCCGTGAGTGGCGAGCACCAGGTCATCGTTTTTGACGATCAGATCGTGGACTGGAACCCGGGGCAAGTTGAGCTGCAGCGGGCGCCAATCGGCGCCGTCGTTGAACGAGACGAACACGCCGCTTTCCGTGCCAGCGTACAGAAGGCCGCGCTTTTTGGGATCTTCGCGGACCGCGCGCACGAACGTCGTATCAGGAATTCCTTTCGCGCCCTGCGTCCAGGTCTTCCCGTAGTCTGAAGTCTTGTAGATGTAGGGACGCATGTCATCGTTTTGATGGCGATCAATTGCGACGTAGGCGGTTCCCGCATCGAAGGGCGAGGCATCGATCTGGCTGATCCGGCTCCATTCCGGCATGTCCTTTGGAGTGACGTTGGTCCAGGTCTTGCCTCCGTCACGTGTCAACTGGATCAAGCCGTCGTCGGTACCCGCCCAGATCACGCCTTTGGTGACGGCCGACTCGGCTACGGCAAAGATGGTGTCGTAATACTCCGTGCCGGTGTCGTCGATGGTGATGGACCCGCCTGATGGTTGCTGTTTGCTTTTGTCGTTTCGCGTCAAGTCCGGACTGATGGCGTCCCAGTGCACGCCGCCGTCGGTCGTTTTGAACAACTTCTCGCCCGCGTGGTAGAGCGTCTCAGGGTCATTCGGCGAGATCATTACAGGTGAGGTCCACTGGAAACGATGCTGTAGTGCCGCCGCGCCGCCGGCATCCCCCAGTTCGGTCTGATTGGTGATGTCGCGCAACTGCCCATTCCGCTTGTCGTAGCGCGTGATCAGCCCCTGGTAGTCTGCCGCATACACGATGTTGGGTTCGGGTGGGTAAGGCGCGATATAGCCCGCTTCCCCGCCCCCGACCGGGTACCAGTCGGCCCGATCGATCAGCCCGTCGTCACTTCGCGTGGCGATCGCCACCGTGCTGTTATCCTGTTGCGCGCCGTAGATGTAGTACGGGGTGCGGTTGTCGGCGATGACGTGGTAGAACTGCGCGGTCGGCTGGTTGTCCTGGCGGCTCCAGGTTTTGCCGCCGTCGAGTGTGACGCTAGCACCGCCATCGTTTGTGCCGATCATGCGATTCGGGTTCTTGGGATCGATCCATAGTCCGTGATTGTCGCCGTGCGGGAGCTTGAATTTATTGAAGGTGCGGCCACCGTCAGTGGAACGATAGGCGTCCACGTTCATGATGTATACGGTCTGCGCGTCCTGGGGATCGGCGATGATGTGCATGTAATACCAGGGGCGCTCGGTCAGGCTGTGGCTGCCATTGACCAGTTGCCAGCTGTCGCCACCGTCATCGGATCGATAGAGGCCGCTATCCGCAGCCTCGATCAAGGCGTAAACGCGATCAGAGTTCGCGGCCACAGAGACCCCGATGCGGCCGTAGGGGCCCTTCGGCAGTCCTTTCTCTTCCAGATGCTTCCAGGTTGTTCCACCATCGTTCGATCGGTATAAGCCGCTTCCCGGGCCGCCGCTGGAAAGATTCCAGGGAGAGCGCCTCACCTGCCAGAGCGCGGCATAGAGCACGTTCGGGTTGCGGGGGTCGAAGGCGACGTCGATGCCGCCGGTGTTCTCGTCTTTGTAGAGAACCTTTTCCCAGGTTTTTCCGCCATCGACGGTTCGGAAGATGCCGCGCTCGCTGTTTGGTCCAAAGGGATGGCCCAGGGCGGCAACAAAAGCGATGTCGGGATTCCGGGGGTTGACGATGACCTTGCCGATGGCGCGGGAATCTCGTAGTCCGATATTTTTCCAGGTCTTGCCGCCGTCGAGCGTCTTGTACACGCCGTCGCCGTGCGAGATGTTTCCGCGGAGGCACGCTTCGCCCGTGCCCACGTACACGATGCTGGGATCCGATACCGACACTGCCAGGCTGCCAATGGCTGACGTGCCTTCCTTATCGAAAACCGGCTTCCAGCTCAGAGCGCCGTCAGTGGATTTCCAGACGCCGCCTCCCGTGCTGCCGAAATAGTAAGTGGTTGGATCACCCGGAATTCCGGACGCCGTCAGCGAGCGGCCGCCGCGGAACGGGCCAACCAGCCGATATTTCATTCCCTTGAACAGCGGGTCTTCGATGGAAGGCTGCTGGGAGGCCTCGGCGCTGCTCGCGGTTTGCACCGTGGGCTCGGCGCCTTTCTTTTCGGGGGAATTCTTTTGCGCCGGCGCCGGAGGGGACATCAGGAGAAGAACGGCGGCAAAGAAAAATACTGAGGTTCCTTGAAAGCAAGTGCGGGTCGTCATGGCGTGCTCCCTGGGGAAGTTGGCAACCGCATATCGTAAACCGTTCGTGAGTCTGACGAAAAGGGAGGGAATGGGTGAGCGCCAGCTTCGGCTTCGCTCCAGGGGAACGGATTGGACCATGCGGAAGTGGCCGTCAAAATACCTATCGTGATGCGACCTGTTACTTCTTTTTGTCTTCGAGCAACTTGCGCGCCGCCTGCAATTCCTTGAGCTTGTCCGCAGGCACCGTCGGATAAGAAAGATTCAAGTCGTCGAGGGTGTCGACGATTGCGGCAGCGACTGCAATGTGGGTAAACCACTTGTTGTCGGCCGGAATCACATGCCAGGGCGCATCTTCGCTGGCCGTGTGCCGAATCATGTCTTCGTACGCTTGCATGTAGTCGTCCCAGTAGCCGCGCTCTTTGATATCGGCCGCGGAAAACTTCCAGTTTTTGTCGGGCCGGTCAAGGCGCGCCAGGAAGCGCTGCTTCTGTTCCTTCTTGGAGAGGTTCAGAAAGAATTTGCGGATCACGATGCCATTACGCGTCATGTAGCGCTCGAACGAGCGGATATCTTCGTAACGTTCCTTCCAGATGTCTTTGGTGATAAGTTTCGGCGGAATTTTTTCCGCTTTGAGCAACTCGGGATGCACGCGAACTACGAGGACTTCCTCGTAATAGGAGCGGTTGAAAATGCCGATTCGCCCGCGCTGGGGCATGCTCTTCATCGTTCGCCACATGTAGTCGTGGTCGAGATCCTCGGCCGAAGGCGCCTTGAAAGAAAAAACCTGGCAGCCCTGCGGATTGACCCCCGACATCACGTGCTTGATGACGCCGTCTTTTCCGGCGGCATCCATTGCCTGGAAGATCAGCAGGAGCGCCCAGCTATTCTGCGCATAGAGCTTGTTCTGGTGCTCTGCCAGTTGCGCGACTCCGTCTTGCAGGAGTTGATTTGCCTCTTCCTTGGTCTTGACGCCAGCCGTGTGCGCCGGATCGTGATCTTTAAGACGGAAGTGCTTGCCGTCTTCCACTAGAAATGGCTTTACCAGTTTTCGCGAGATTTTCATAGCCAGCACCCGGGCTGCGATGCTCGGAAGTGAGCGCGAGAAGTCTACACCAGCGCGGCGAGTGGCACAGTCGACCGTGTCGCGGAAAGGGCAAAGGTGCTGGAAGCACCAAAGTTCATGAACGAACAGGAGCACGAAAACTGCGGAGAACTCGGTATGATGCGGCATCGGTGCGCTCTTCGCCAACGGCACGCCGAGGTACGCCCCACAAATCCTGGAGGTCCCCAATGAGGCGATCCGTGCTTCTGTCCCTTGCGCTGGTGCTGCTTCCCGCGTTCGCGCCGGCTCAGACCTGTCCGAAAGTTGCCTATACGAACGCCGCCTCGACCATCAAGGACCTGGTAGCAGCCGTGAACTGCCTTGCCACCACGACCGAGCAGCCGACAACTCCCAAGGCGGGGGCCACGGCCAAGGCGATGCAGGCCGAATCTTTTCAGATCGTCGGGCCGCAGCATAGCCGTCCCTATCCCAACCTCGTGATGGTGCTTCTCACGGTGCCTACCGGCGGAGTGCTGAAGAGCGCCGTGGTCACCCCGGAGACCAAAGAGGCAAACGTAACGGCGGAGGCAGGGGGCTCGTGTTCGGTGAAGATCAATCCGGATAAGACGGTCGACAGCCACTGTTACATCGCCGGTGGCACGGTCTACATCCTTTATCGCTAGTCGATCGCCGTGTGCCTAGCTGGGGCGCGGCTTGAAGTGATAGACGACATCCTGTTTCGAGGGGATAGGCACACCGTCGCGCGTGGCCGGGCGGAAACGCCAATTCTCGAGCGCCGCCAGCACCTGGGCATCAATTACGGGACCCATGCTCTGCACGACCGTCTTGTTGACGATCCCGCCGCTCTCATCAATCGTGACCTCAATCACCACGTTCCCCTCAGCAATGCCTCGCAGGTCGTCAGGATTGACGCGCGGCTCTGATGTCACCGCGGGCAGGGCCGGCCGAATCTCTTCTCCGGCAGTCGCCTCGTCTGACAAAGACCCGTAAGGGCTGCCCGCAGACGGCGCTGGGGCCGATGCCGACCGGCTATCGACGCTACTCGAATCCGCCGACACGTGCTGGTTGGACGCGAGTTCGCCACCGTGGCTTCCCTTCCAGGTCAGCGGGGATCTGGCAGCGGCGTGTTTCTTTTCGTGGGAACCGTCTTCGCGGTTGGACCCGTCAGTCGAAGCACCGGTCGTCCAGTACAGATGAGTCACGGTCGTACCGTGGGCCCCGCCCAACACTGACGAGGGAGCGACGAAGACAGGAGTCCGACCGCGAAGGACCAGCAGAAACAACACCAGATGGAACGCGATCGAGGCGGCGAGGGTCGGCCGCCACGGCCAGTCTCGACCCAATGTGCTCTGCTCGAAGATGGCTGCCTTGCTCTCAGGCATGCGGGTTAGACGCTCATCCGGGGAAAGCGTCGCACGCTTCGATCCCGAAAATCCAGCGGATTTTGCATTGGCAAACGAGGAAGGGACTGGCAGGAGTTTGGATGGAATCGGGTCCGGGCGGGTCTGTTGGAGCCGCGTCGCTCCCCCCTCCTTCGCCCAAAGCTATTGCTTTTATTGGCTTACGATGCACTAACCATTTCGACGCGCGTGGGAAGCTTTGCTAAGGTGCTTTTAAGGACGTTCCAGCTAGCCGGGAAGAACGTGACCATTGATTCCCAGGATGCGCACGAACTGCCCTATCGAATCACTTCTGTGGAGGTTTCATGTTTCTGATTGGTGTTTTTTTCCTCGGGCTTTGGATAACGGGTTTGGCCACATCGCATACCATGGGTGGCTTTATTCATGTACTTCTGGTGTTGGCGGTCATGGCATTGATGAGCAACCTGATCCGCGGCAACCATACTCGACGGCTCGAGGAGTTGCGCTCCTCGGCGTCTGAACCCGGAAACTGGGGAAGCGGATCGCGCTAAAACTACAAACTTATCGCGACGAGAGCCCGCCAAAGTCCGTGCGATAGAATGCCGACGTAGCGCGCCCGCCCGGGTGGCGAAATTGGCAGACGCACGGGACTTAAAATCCCGAGTCCTTAACGGGACGTGTGGGTTCGATTCCCACCCCGGGCACCAGATGTTTCGACGTTCCTCGCTGCGTTGAGTCTGCTCGGCACACCCTGCTGAGCTACCAGAGAGGAGTTTCGGTGACGTGGCGGTCTTGAACGTCCTGGACTCTTCCTTTCCAGTCGCCGCCACTGCCATTCCAGTACTTAACCGCCGAATGCACTGTCGCGCCCAGATAAAACAGAGCCGCCAGCGGCAGGGTCAATGCCCACGCAGGATTCAGTCGATAGTAGCGCACCATGGTCGAGTACGTGATCGTCATGGCGGCCCAGGCTGCGGCGCCCAGAACGATCGCCGGCCTGCTGCCTGTGAGCAACAACAGCGGAGGCGCCAGATAGGTGATCAACATCCCCGCAATGGTGCACAGTAGCAGCAATGAGGAGTGCTTCAATTGGTTAAAGGCCGTGCGCGAGATCATGTGCTCAACGTCCGAGAAGGTCTCGTATCGTCGCAAACTTTGGCTCTGATCTGTTAATCCTATCCACAATCTCCCGTCGCTCTGCTTCAGGAGCCGGGCCAGCGAGCAATCGTCGATAACGGCGCCGCGAATGGATTCCAGCCCTCCGGCGCGTTCCAGAGTTTCTGCTCTCACCAGCATGCAGCCCCCGGCCGCGCTGGCGGTCGAGCCCCGGGTATCGCGAATCCAGGCTGGCGGGTAGAGCATGAAAAAGAAATACACGAAGGGGGGAATGAGCAGTTTTTCAGCAAGACTCTCGCAATGCAGCTTCACCATGAACGAGACCAGATCGTAAGGACCATGCGAAGCAATCAGACCCAGATTCGCTACAGTCTCTGGACCATGCAGCACATCAGCGTCCGCGAGCATGAGCCATGTGGGATTCAACGCGCGTGCGCGCTCAATGCCCTGGTGCATCGACCACAGTTTTCCCGTCCACCCCGCCGGCAAAGGCTTGCTCTGGATCACAATAAGCGCGTCCGCCTTGCCGGCTTTTTCTGAAGCGCGCCGCGCCACATCCGCTGTGCCGTCTGTACTGTCATCATCCACCAGGACGACGGGCATAGCCATGCCCTGATTTAGCAAGGATGTCACGACGGGACCGATCAATTCCGCCTCATTGCGGGCCGGAACTACGGCCACGACGCCGCCAGAAAATTCCACTTTCTCACTGGCGTCGGGCTTAACGTTTTTAGTACGCCAGAAAGCCC
>Ga0210401_10001878_pt1 | contig 23845 bp, 23 predicted proteins | sample IncBWH32MmetaG_FD_150866 | JGI IMG/M metagenome (GOLD analysis project Ga0210401, IMG submission 150866) | Forest soil microbial communities from Barre Woods Harvard Forest LTER site, Petersham, Massachusetts, United States - Inc-BW-H-32-M | ecosystem: Environmental > Terrestrial > Soil >... | reverse complement strand
CCGTTGTAGCGAAGGATCTGCTCAATGCCCGCGGCCCAGACCCAGCCGGTCTGGTCGCTGCGGAGGTAGGCCATGCTGAATCGCGCCGGGTCCACCCCAATCCTAGCCGCCTGTGCCACTCCGGGCCCCGCCAGGCTGGCCGCCAGCAGCGCCAGGGCCAACGCCCGCCCCATCCTAAATCCTTTCATGGATCCCCCCTTTTTATTCTCCCCTTGCGGGCTTGGAATCTTACGTCACCCGCCGAATCACGGCCTGACCAACTGGTCCGGCCGGGTGATGCGCAGGGTCCAGTACATGCGGACGGTGCTCAGATAGAGGTCGGCGCCGACCTTGGCCGGGCCGTAGCCTTCTGGATCCAGCACGTTCAGCTCGTAAAACTTGGCGCCGCTCGGCCACAGGGTGCATCCCCCGCCGGCCAGCACCACGGCGTGGTAAAGGTGGCGCCAGGGATGGGCAGGATCCACATCCAGTCCCAGCAGGATCGGGCGCTTGGCCGTCAATTCCATCCGCAGCACCTGCGGGGACGGCTGGCCCTTCCAGGCCTGGACCACGGCCCTGAAGGGCCGGCCGCGTTCGTCGGCGGTCCAGGTATCCAGGGCATGCACGATGTCGTTGTTCGTGCCCCCGTGGTCCCGGGCGCCGCCGAGGATGGCGCCGTAGATGCGCTTCACGATCTCCCGCTGCGGCACCTGCAGGCCATAGCAGCGCAGCGCCATCTCCAGGCTGGCGGCCCAGCACCAATGTTCATCGGTCTGCCGCACGTGGGCGGCCCGCTGCAGCCCTGGGTCGACCCCCAGGTCCAGCGCCGGCGCCCGTCCCGCCAAGGCCAGGCCCAGCCCCAGGCCCAGCCGCCATCCCCCCGCCCGCCCCATGCCCGCCCCCATCAGCCCTTGGATTTCACCGTGTAGGTCCAGCGCTTGGTTTCGCCCGGCGTCAGCTCCAGCTTGGCCGTGAAGGTGTCGGCGTCCTCCCGCTTCCAGTCCTGGTCGCTGTCCGACAGGTCCCAGCGGCCGTAGGCGTGCTCGCGCACGGTCACGGCCACGGCGTCGTCGCGCCGGTTGCGCAGCTCCACCTGGACCTTTTGATAGGCCGGCTCGCCGCGCCCGTTGGTCGGGCCCTCCTCGAGCACCTTGCGCTCCCCCACCACGTCGAAGGCGTCGCCCAGGGTCAGGCGCAGGGTCTCGTCCTTGGCGCAGTGGCCGCTCTGGTCCTCGCCCACCAGCTCGCGGCCGGCGCCGTCGGCCTTGAAGACTCGCCACTTGCCCGCGGGCAGGGGGATCCCCAGGCCGGAGGCCTTGTCGTTCTTCAGCTCCACCGCCACCTGCACGGCCTGGCCCTGCTGGGACCCGTCATAGAGGTAGGTCTTGTCCACGGGCACGGACGCGGCGCTGAAGAGCTCCACCTGCTTTTCCTGGGCTTGTTTCAGGGTCACGGGCCAGGCCAGGGTGTAAAGGTGGTAGTCGGCGAAGCTGCGCTCGGCGAAGGCTTCCGGCGCGGGCGCGGCCTCGGCCAGGGCGGCCTTGTACATCAGGGCCCGGGGCGGCGGCTCGGCCCGGTGGATGTCGCCGGCCATCAGCTTCAGCTGGGCGTCCTCAAAGGCGGCGCCGCTTTGGTTGTTCACCGACACCCAACCGTTCAGGCCCAGGCTCTTTTCATCCTTGTCCAGCACGGCCACGTACTCGGCGTGCCAGCTGAGCCCCCCGCAAAGGTAGCTGAGGGCCAGGTCGCGGTGCCCGGCGCCGGCGCTCTCCAGGGTCCAGGCCAGGGTGGGCCGGGTGAGCAGGCCGCCCGGCAGCTCGGGGAAATCCACGCTGGCCAGCTCGGCGCGGTTGAGCAGCACCACGCGCCCGCCGGCCTGCCGCAGCACCAGGTCGTTGCCCTGGCAGCTGAGCAGCCTTCCCTCGTAGGCCTGGCCGCCCTTGCCCACGGCCTTCAGGTCCTGGTCCAGGTATTTTTGCAGCAGCCGGTCGGCCGAAACCAGGTCGAAGTTGAAATCCTGCTCCAGCAGGGTCAGGCCCTGGCCCTCCAGGTGCACGCTGGTGGGGTCCAGCCTCTCCGGCAGCCCGCCCAGGCTCAGGCTCTGGCGGCCGGCCTTCAGCTCCACGCCGCGCGTCTCGCGCACCACGCCCAGGTCGCTGTTGTAGATGGTGATGGAGGGCCCCTCGGCCCGCAGGCCGGCCCCCAGAGTCAAGCAGGCGGCCAGGGCCGCCGCGCTGATGCGGGTCATGCGATCCTCCCTAATTCTTCCACTTGAACACGGCCCAGGCGGCCACGCCCAGGAGCAGGATCTTGATCAGCAGGTCGCGGTTGCGCGCGATCTGGCGCTGGGTCTCGGGCGAGCTTAGGCCGGGCGACTCGAGGGCGCCGTCGGACGGGGCCGCCGCACGGCGCAGCCGGATGCGGGAGCGGCAAAGCTCGCAGTCCTTGAAATGGGCGTGCAGGTCGCGGGTCTCGGCCCGGTCCAGCTTGCCCTGGAAGTAGCGTTCATGCAGGCGTTCGGCTTCGGCGTGGGTCATGGCCCGCCCGCCTTGCGCAGCCGCGCGGCGAAGACGCCGTCCATGCCGTCCTGGCCCGGCCAGACCCGCAGGAAGCCGTCGCGGGTGCAGACCTCGTGGGGCAGGAACTGGTTGGCGCGCTCGAAGCTGAAGCCGGGCGTCCGCTCCAGGAAACGGGCCACCACGCCCTCGCCCTCGTCCTCGTCCCAGCTGTTGACCGTGTAGACCAGCACCCCGCCCGGCTTGAGGTAGCGCGCGCTCGCGGCGATGAGCCGGGCCTGCCGCTCCACGGCCACGGGCAGGCTTTCCGGCCGCAGCTGCCAGCGCGCCTCGGCGCGGCGGCGCAGGACCCCCAGGGCGCTGCAAGGCGCGTCCACCAGCACGGCGTCCAGGCGGCCGGCCAGCTCCTCCTTCGGGCTGAGCGCGTCGCGGGTCTCGCAGGCCAGGTGCTGGATGCCCTGGCGGCGCAGCGTGGACTGGATCTTCTCCAGGCTGCCCGCCTTGCGGTCGAAGGCCCACAGGCGTCCGCCCTTGCCCAGCAGCTCGGCCAGCAGGCAAAGCTTGCCGCCGGGCGCGGCGCAGACGTCTGCCACCTGCCAGTCCGGCTGCACGCCCAGCAGCAGGCCGGCCAGCTGGGCGCTTTCGTCCTGCACGTGGAAATCCCCGTCCAGGAACCCGGGCAGGCGCCGCGTGTCCACGGCCTCCTTCACCCGCAGCCCCCAGGGCGAATAGCGGCAGGGCTCCACGTGGAAGCCGGCCTGGTGCAGGCGGCTGGCCACCTCGTCCCGGCGGGCGCGCTGGGGGTTGACCCGCAGCGTGAGGGGCGGCGCCACGTTGCTGGCGGCCAGGGCCTGGGCGGCCCGTTCCCAGCCGAAGCTTTCGGTCAGGCGCTCGGCCATCCACACGGGGTGGCTGCTTTCAATGGCCAGGCGCCGCACCGGGTGGGCCGGCAGGGGCTGCAGCTTGTTCTCGGCCTTCTGCCGGCAGATCTCGCGCAGGCAGCCGTTGACGAACTTCACCACGCCGTCGTGGCCGTGGCGGCGGGCGATCTCGCAGGCCGCGTCCACGGCCGCGCCCGCGGGGATGCGGTCCAGGCAGAGCACCTGGTACAGGCTCAGCCGCAGCAGGGCGCGGACCCACGGGGACAGGGCCTCCAGCGGCCGGTGCGAGACCTGGGAAAGGCGCCAGTCCAGCAGCCCGCGCTGGCGCAGGGTGCCGTGCACCAGCTCCTGGAGCAGGGCCGCGTCCTCGGGCCCGAAGGGCAGGTTGCGCAGGGCCTCATCCACCAGCTCCCGCGCGCGGGCCTCCGGGCTGTCCAGGCGCACCAGCAGGCGGCAGGCCTCGTCCCGCGGATCGGGCTTGGCCGGGGGCGGGGGGGCCGCCGCGGGCGCTGGGGCGGCTTCGGGGTTGGGAAGGATGGGAACGGGCGCGTCCGCGCCGGAAGGCGTTGGGTCGTCCATGGGGGCCTGCAAGAAAAAGGTGCTGCGCTATAAAAAACGCCCCGCCGGAACAAAGGTCCGACGGGGCGGTGTCCGTGGGGTCAGTGGCGCGAGCCGCCGCTGCGGCCGCCGGCGTTCAGCCAGCGTTCCACCATCCCGGCCAGGCGTTCCTGGTCGCTTTCGCCGATGCCGATGAAGCGCAGACCGGCCTGGGGCTCGTCCGGTCCCAGGGTCCAAGCCACGGTGGCGTAGGCCTGCACATCGGCGCCGCCGTCGGCCGGGGCGAAGCTGAGCTTCAGCACCGCGTCGCGCTCCAGGGGCCGGTCCACTCGCATGGCCAGGCCGCCCGAGCTGACGTTCAGCAGCTTCAGCCCCACGATGGCCTGCTCGTCCCCCAGGACCCGCGCCTGCACCTGCCAGTCGGCCGGCATGCGCGGGATGCGGCGCTTCTCGGCGCCCGGGCTCGTGTTGTCCCTCATGCTTGCCTCCCTTGATGGCCTTCCATGAAACGCCTGATGGAGGCGTCGTCCGCTTCGTTGAGCAGAATGAGAAAACGGATCCCGGCGAGGTTCTCGCCGTCCTCGATGCGGGCCCACATCACCTCGGCCAGGGCCCGGGTGGGGCGGCCCATGCCGGGCAGGCTCAGCTCCACCTTCAGGTAGTCGCCCTTGCTGAGCTTGTTCTCGGTGGTGATGGCCAGGCCGCTCAGGCTGATGTTCTTGGCCTTGCCGTCCGGCCGCAGGCCCGGCGCGGTGGCGTTTTCCACGGCCTGCCGGTTGATCACCTTGTACTTCACCTTGGTGTCCAGGCGCAGCCGCTCGTGGCGCCGGTGCTCGCTGCCGGTGGCGACCCCGCCGGTGTGCATGGCTTCTGTGGAACTCATATCCCCTCCAGGATGGTCCTCAGCCCAGGTCCGGCTTTTGCCAGCGGTCACCAGGTTTGATCAAATGCCCGCGGGCGTAGGCGGCCGCCGGCATCACCTTTCCCGACGGCGGCTGCACCAGTTCGGCCCATAGCGCGCCATCGCCGCAGGCCAGCTTCAGGCCCTTGGCCTCCACGGCGGCCACGGTGCCGGGCGCTGCTTCGGACTCTCCGGCGTCGGACAGGCCGTGGATCTTCAGCAGTTCGCCGCCCGCCAGCTGCAGCCATTGGCCGGGCCGGGCGCGGAAGGCCCGGAAACGGTTCAGGCTTTGGGCGCGGCCCCAGGACGGGTCCATCGCCCCGTCCGATTTCTTGAGCAGCGGCGCCACGGTCGCCAGGGCCTCGTCCTGCGGCGCGCCGCTCAGGCTTCCGGCGGCCAGGCCGTCCACGGCCTTCAGCAGCAGCCCCGCGCCCAGCTGGGCCAGTTGCGCGTGCAGGGCCTCGGCGTCGTCCTGCGGCCCCAGGCCGCGGCGGGCCTCCAGCAGCACTTCGCCCGCGTCCAGCTTGTAGACCATGCGCTGCACGCAGACGCCGGTCTCCCGGTCGCCCGCGGCCAGCGCCCATTCGATGGGGGCCGCGCCGCGCCAGCGCGGCAGCAGGCTGGCGTGGACGTTGACGCAGCCCAGCCGCGGGGCGTCGAGGACGGCCTGCGGAAGGATCTGCCCGTAGGAGACCACGCAGGCCAGGTCCAGGCGGGCGGCCTGCATCAGGGCCAGGGACTCGGGGGCCCGCATGCGTTCGGGCTGCCGCACCTCCAAGCCCAGCGCCAAGGCGGCCTGCTTCAGGGGCGGGGCCTGCAGCTGGTGGCCGCGGCCCTTGGGACGGTCCGGCTGGCAGATCACCAGGGGCAGCGCGTGCCCGGCGCGGTGCAGGGCCTGCAGGGCCGGCACCGCGAAATCGCCGGTGCCGAGGAAGCCCAGGCGCAGGCTCACGCTTTGACCGCCTCCCGTTTCATCTGCTTCAACTTGCCGCTGATGAGGGCCTGCTGCCCCAGCGGCAGATGGTCGATGAAAAGGTGGCCGTTCAGGTGGTCCACCTCGTGCTGCAGCGCCTTGCCCAGCAGGCCCACCGCCTCCAGCTCAAAGGGCTGGCCGTCCAGGCCCTGGGCCCGCACCGTGGCCCGCTCGGAGCGCCGCGCCTTGGCGCGCAGGCCGGGGAAGCTGAGGCAGCCTTCGTCCTCCTCCAGCAGCTCGCCGCTGGTGGCCAGGATCTCCGGGTTGATCAGCACCAGCCGGGCCTGGGGGTCCTGGCCCGCGGATGTGTCGATGACGGCCACGCGCACGGGCAGTCCCACCTGGTTCGCGGCCAGGCCCACGCCTTCGGCCGCGTACATGCTGTCAAAGAGGTCGGCCACCAACGCGGGAAGCTGGGGATCCTTGGGATCGACCGGCTGGGCTTTTTGCCGCAGGACAGGATCCGGATAACGTCGGATGGGCAGGATAGGCATGGTGATTCATTGTACTAAAGTGCGTTGGCGCGTCCTTAGAGAAAACGCTGCCGGACCCAAATACCGTGAATTTACAAGAAACTTAACGGATCGATGTCCACGCTCAGCTGGGCCCGCCGGTCTTTCCACCCAAAACACCAGGGGCTGAGCAGCTGGTGCAGGGCCTGGGAGGACGGGGATTTAAGCAATAATCGGTACCGCCAGCTGCTTTTGACCAAAACGATGGGCGCTGGGGCCGGCCCGAGCACGTCACAGGCCAGTTTGCGGTCCTTGGCAGCCGCCAGCAGCTGGGCCGCGGCCGCCTCAGCGGCGGCCTGGACCTTTTCCTTGTCCTCGCCCTTGAAGAGCAGGGCGGCCAAACGCCCAAAGGGCGGATAACCAAAGGCCCGGCGCTCGGCCAGGCTGGCCCGGTAATAGCCCTCAAAATCCTGGCGGGCCGCGGCCTGCAAACAATCGTGGGACGGCTGGCGGGTCTGGATGAGCACCGTGCCCGGCTTGTCCGCCCGCCCGGCGCGGCCGGCCACCTGCACCAGCAGCTGGAAGCTGCGCTCACCCGCGCGGAAATCCGGGAAGCTGAGCGCGGCGTCCGCGTTGACCACGCCCACGAAGGTCAGGTTGGGGAAGTCCAGGCCCTTGGCCAGCATCTGGGTGCCCAGCAGCACGTCCACTTCGCCGGCGTGCATCCGGTCCCCCAGGCGCTGGTGGAAGCCCGCGGCCGAGGCGGTGTCCCGGTCCACCCGCAGCAGCCGGGCCCGGGGCAGGTGGCGTTTCAGCTCCTCCTCCAGGCGCTGGGTGCCGGTGCCCAGGGCCCGCATCAGCGGCTTGCCGCACTTGGGGTTGCGGCAGTCCCTGGGCGGGCGCTCGGCCGCGCCGCAGAGATGGCAGCGCAGCCAGCCGCTGCCCGCGCCCTTGTGGAAGGTCATGGGCACGGAGCAGCGCGAGCACTCGTGGGCCTGGCCGCAGGCCGAGCAGGCCCACACCGGGGCGAAGCCGCGGCGGTTGAGGAAGAGCAGGCTCTGCTCCCCCCGGGACAGGCCGGCCTGCAGCGCCTCCGCCAGGTCCGGGCTGATCACGTCGTCGGGGGCCTCGGCGGTCTTTTCCCAGGCGTTCAGGTCCACAAAGCCCACCTGCGGCAGGCCCTGCCCGCCGGCCCGCAAGGGCAGGCGCAGCAGGCTGAGCTTGCCGTGTTCGGCATTGTAAAAGGCCTCGAAGCTGGGCGTGGCGCTGCCCAGCACGCACACGGCCTTCTCCAGCTTGGCCCGCACCAGGGCCGCGTCGCGGGCGTGGTAGCGCGGAGCGTTCTCCTGCTTGTAGCTGGGCTCGCTCTCCTCGTCCACGACCAGCAGCTTCAGGTCCCGCACCGGGGCGAAAAGGGCCGAACGCGGGCCCAGGGCCACGCGCTTGCGGCCCTGGCGCAGGTCCTCCCAGGCGGCCGCCCGCTCGCCCGCGGCCAGGCCGCTGTGCAGCACCGCCACCTGCCCGGGGAAGCGCGACTCGAAGCGCTGCCAGGTCTGGGGCGTGAGCGCGATCTCGGGCACCAGCACGATGGCCCCGCCGCCCAGGTCCAGCACCCGTTGCAGCGCCCGCAGGTAGACCTCGGTCTTGCCGCTGCCGGTGATGCCGTAAAGCAGGAAAGCCTGGTCGCTGCCCGCGTCCAGCGCCGCCCCGATGGCTTCCCCGGCCGCGGCCTGGGGGGCGGTCAGGGTGGGCACGGCGGCGGCCACGGGCGCATCCACGGCCGGCGCGGCCTGGCGGGCGCTGCGCCGCAGCCCCTGGGCCAGCGCCTTTTTCAGGACCGAATCGGTCAGGCCATCCTCGCGGGCCTCGGACAGCCGCAGCGGGCCCTGGGCCAGTCTCAGCAGCACCGCCTGGCTGCGCTCCTGCCGCGGCCCCAGTTCCGCGGCCAGGGCCTCCAAGGCCGCCGGGTCGGCCGGCTCCAGCCAGGCTTCCTGCCGCCGCGAACCCTCGGTCGGCAGTGCCAAAGCCAAAGCCTCGCCCCATCCGCAGAGGTAATAGTCCGCGATCCATTTTGCGAACTTGAGCAGGGCCGGGCTGAGGATGGGCTCCTCATCCACCAGGGCCTGCAGGGACTTCATTCCCTTGGCGTCGCTGTGGTCCAGCAGCGCGGTCACCACGCCCACCAGGTGCTGCCTGCCAAAGGGCACCCGCACCCGCTGGCCCGGGCGCACGCGCCAGCCCTCAGGCACCTTGTAGTCAAAGGCGCCCGGCAGGGGCAGGGGCAGCGAGACCTGGCAGTAGGCGGACATGGAGCTCAAATGAACGGTCGCGAGCCGCGCAATGCGGCCCGCGACCAGGGATCAAAGCGGAGGGCGGATCTAGAAATAGACGTGGATGGACAGGTTCACGGGTGAGAAGCCGTTGCCGCCCAGGCTGACGTTGCTGGTGCTCTGCGAGGCGCCCGTGCCGCCGTTGGTGGGCTCCAGGTCCTGGCTGTTGAGGGTGAGGCCGGCCGAGCCTTCCAGGGACAGCCAGTCCCAGGTCGGCACAAAGGCCTCGAAGCCCGCGCCCACGAAGAGGGCGGTGGTGCTCAGCTGGCTGGTGGCGCCGGTCTGGGCGGCCGTGCCGTAGCTGCCCCGGGCCACGATCTGGGCCAGCAGGTCATGGCTGGGCTCGGTCAGGTTGTACTTCACGCCCACGCCCACGCCGTAGGTCTGGCCGCCCGGATTGCTGGTGGTGCTGCTGCCGGTGGCGCCGCTCAGGCTGGACACGTTGGCGGCCGCCAGCAGGTCCAGGCCCAGCTTGTCCGTGGCCCACCAGCGGATGGCGATGGCGTTGGGCTGGGAGACCAGGCTGCCGCTCAGGGGGTTGACGCTGGCGCCGGGGATGGTGTCCAGGCCAAAGCCCCAGCGGTGGGCCATGGGGCGCAGCTGGGCCTTCGGCGCGAAGGTGCTCAGGTCGCTGCCGCTGCTCAGGGGGCGGTAAGGGGACGGCATGCTGACGGGCTGCTCCGCCAGCGATCCGGCCAGGGCCGGGCTGGAAAGCGCCGCGGCGATGAATGCGAACAACACAATGGAACGCATGGTGCCTCCGAAGGAACCCCGGATGCCCGGGGCCGGCCGCGTCGCGGCCTAGAAAGCCAGGTCCACGCCCAGGATGGGCAGGCGGGGGAACTGGCTGATCCGCTCGATGTCGCTGTAGTCGCTCTTGTAGCTGACGCTGGTGATGTTGTCCGCGTCGGTGGCGTTGAAGACCTCCAGGTAGGCGGTCACGTTGCTCCACCAGGCCGCCTCGGCCGCGGTCCACTGCTTCTGCAGCCGCAGGTCCAGGCGCTGGTAGTCGGGCAGCCGCCGGCTGTTGGTGGCGCCGAAGGTGGGGGTGTATCCGCCCGAGCCGTTGGGGGTGCGGCTGGCGATGGGGGTGTAGGGGATGCCCGTGGCCAGGCGCAGCCGCCCGCCGATCTGCATGCCCCAGGGCAGGGCGCACTGCAGCACCAGGCTGCCCACATGCGGCTGGTTGAAATCGGCCGGGTAGTAGCCGGCCGTGGCTCCGGTGCTGCTCAGGGCGACGTGCATCACGTCGCTCCAGGCGTAGCTGGCCCATCCGCTCAGGGGGCCCAGCTGCGGCATCTTGAGCAGGGCCTCGGCGCCCTCGGCCCAGCCCGTGTCAAAGGCATTCAGGGCGATGTCGCCGGTGGCGGCCGTGCTGGTGAGCACCTTCGGCGGGAAGTCCCGCTGGAAGTTGCGGCGGTAGAGCTCCAGCTTCAGGTCCCAGCCCTGCCATTTCTGCTCCACGCCCGTGGAATAGCTGCGCACCAGGGTCGAACCCAGGTCCCCGCTGTTCCAGCCCGCCACGGTCTCCATGGGCTCGGGGCTCTGGAAGTAGTCGCCGAAGGCGGCGCTGAGGGTGCCGCCGGGCCAGGCGTCCACGCTCAAGGCCCAGCGCGGCGAAAAATGGAATTCGCCGGTGAGGTCCACGTGGTCGTAGCGGCCGCCCACGGTCATGGCCGTGTTCGGCAGCATCTGCCAGCGGTCCTGCAGCCAGGCGCTGGCCACGGCCTTGGTGCCGGAAGCCGTGATGGTGGTCTGGTTCAGGGCGTTGATGTCCTGGTCCGAGCCCAGCTCCGACGGCAGCACGAAAAAGTCGCCGCGCAGCTGGGTCACGGTCTGCTGCCATTCCAGCCCGCCGTCCAGGCCGTGCTCCCCGCCCACCAGGGTGCCGCCCTCGGCCAGGAAGCCCAGGCTGTTGGGCTGCAGGGTCAGGTGCTGGGTCGGGTTGATGAAGACGGTCTGGGTGTCGCGGGTGGACCAGCCCCGCGCCTCCAGGTTCCAGGACCCGGCGTTGCGCTGCCACACCGCGCCCATGGACTGGAAGTCGCTGTCCCAGCGGCTGTCCGGGCTGCCCGGCACGTGCACCACCAGGGTGTCGCTGGCGCCGTAGCCCAGCAGCCGCAGGGTGCCGCCGGCCAGCGGGCCGCGCAGGCCCCCGGACCAGTCCATCCAGGTCGGCAGGCCCACCGAGGTGCTGCTGCTGGGCAGGATCCACTGCAGGTCGCCCTGGCGCCAGTCTGCCACCGCGGACCAGCCGTTGCTGCCGTTGGCCAGGCTCAGCAGGCCCTGGGCCTGGATCAGGCTGATCCCGGCCTCGCCGTGCAGGCCCTCCTCGGGCCGCCGGGTGTGCAGGTCCAGCACCCCGCCCAGGGTGTCTCCGAAGCGGGCGTCAAAGCCGCCCGGCAGGAAGAGCGCCTGGCTGATCAGCCCGGCATGGAACACGCTTTCCAGGCCGCCGAAATGGAAAGGATAGGGCACCGGCAGGCCGTCCAGCAGGATGAGGTTGTCCTCAATGCCCGCGCCGCGGACCATCAGGTTGGACAGGTAGTCGTTGGGCGACACCGAGCCGGGCAGCGTGCCCACGGCCCGGATCACGTCGCCGGCCGCGCCCGGCATCTGGCGGGCTTCGGTGCCGCTGAGGCTGCGTTCGCTGGGCTGGGGCGGCAGCGAGCGCGCCCGCACCCGCACCATGGAGCCCTGGTACACGTCGGCGCTGGGGCTCAGGGCGGCCGCGGCCGCCGAACTCACGGGCTGGGCCGTGGCGCTGGGGCTCTGCGCGGCCGCGGCCGCCGGGCTGACGGACTGGGCCGTGGCGCCGGGGCCGTCGGCGGCCGCGGGCAGGGGCGCGGCCAGAAGCAGCATCAGGAAGGCCGCCCTCATGCCTTGGCCTGCAGGCGCTGGATCACCGCGCGCATGTCGTCCCAGACCGGGCGCTTGAGGCCCTCGTCACGCAGCAGGTCGCTGGGGTGCCAGGTGGGCATCAGATCCACCTGCCGCCAGCGCTGCCAGCGGCCGCGCAGCTCGCGCAGCGGCGTGTCCCGGCCCAGCAGCGTGGCCGTGGCAAAGGCGCCCAGGCTGACGATGACCTTGGGCTTGAGCAGGCCCAGCTGGTGCTCCAGGTAGGGGCGGCAGGCGTCCCGTTCCATGGCGCTGGGCTCGGAGTGGCCCGTGGGCCGACATTTCACCGCCAGGCAAAGGTAGACCTGGCCGCGCTGGAAGCCCATGGCCGCGATCACCCGGTCCAGCAGCTGGCCCGGCGCGCCCTGGAAAGGCCGGCCCTTTTCGTCGTCCTCGCCCATGGGCGCGTCGCCCACAAAGACCAGGGGGCTGCGCGGATCGCCGTCGCCGAAGACCAGCTGGCGGCGCTTGGGCCCCAGGGGGCAGGCCAGGCAGCCGCTGATCTGGGCCTGGAAATCCGGCAAAGCCCCGGCATAGGGCGGCTGCGGCTTGGCCCCGCCTACCCAGGCCTGCGGCGAGGCCGTGGTCAGGCCGGCCACGGCCTGTGCCAGGGCTGGATTCTCCAGCGGATGGTCCAGCCGCACACGGGCCTGCGGCCAGGCCTTGGCCTGGGCCTGGGTCCAGGCGCCCAGGCGGGACGCGACCGCGGCCAGGGAGGCCGTCAGGGATGGGGTGTCTTCGCTCATAGGTCGAATCCAAAGGACAGTGAAACGCGCTGCTGCAGCTGGTCCGCGGCCGAGGCGTCGGTGCCGGCGGCGTAGTCCAGGCGGATCTGGGTGCCCCAGAAGCGCCCCTGCCCGCCCAGGCCCAGGGAGAATTGGCCGTCCTCGTCGCCGGCGCGGAAGGCCAGGGATCCGGGGAGGGCCCACCATTCCATCCCCGCGCTCAGGTGGGGCCCCTGGTCGGACTCGGCCCAGGTTTCCAGGGACAGGGAGGCCCTCCCATCCAGGGCCTTGAAGCGGCCGGCCAAGCGCAGCCGCGTGGGCATGCCCTCGGACTCGCCGGTGCTCCAGCCCACGTGGGCCCCCAGGTCCTGCAGAACCAGGCCGACATCCGCCCAGGGCGCGGCCCGGACATAGGCCCCGGCGTCGAAGCCCGCACCGTTGGAATTGGCGTCGTCCAGGTTCTGGCCGTAAAGCTTGAAGTCGCCGCCCAGGGCCAGGATGCGGCCCCAGGCCCAGGCGCCCAGGCCCCCCTCCACCACCGAGGCGTTGGCGCCGAAGGTGCCGTCCGGCACGGCCGTGTTCCCGGCGCGGCGTTCATAGGGCGTGGTGTCCGCGTAGTAGGTCCAGTCCGCGCCCCAGCCCCAGTCCCGGCTGGAGTCCACGGGCCGGGCCATGCCCACATAGTCCAGCGCGCGGCCGTCGGTCAGCAGCCCGGCTTGGGTGGCCACGTTGATGCCGTTTTGGGCGGCCAGCAGGGCCGGGTTCTCGGCCGCGGCGAACACGTCGTCGTCCAGGGCGCCGATGGCCTGGCCCAGCGAGGCTGAACGGGCGCCCACGGCCAGGCGGGTCCAGGCCACCGCCTGCCCGCCGTCCTGGGCCGCGCCCCAAGCCGGGGACGGCTGAAGGGCCAGGCCGGCCAGCCCCAGGAGGATGCAGCACGGCGGCGCCCTCATTGCAGCACGGCCACCTTGGCCACGGCGCGGGCCCCGCCTTGGGTGAGCACGGCGCGGTAGCCGCCGTTGGCCACCAGCGTGCCGCGGCCGTTGCGGCCGTCCCAGTCCTGCAGCACCATGCCCGCGCTCCCGGCCAGGTCCCAGTGCCGCACCAGCTGCCCGGCGGCGTCAAAGACGTCCAGCGTGGCCGCGCCCTGGCCGGTGAGCTCGGCGCTGAAGGTGGTGCGGCCGTCCAGGTTGGGGCGGAAGGGGTTGGGGTAGTTGTAGACCTTGGGGGCGGGCCCGGCGGCCTTGGCGTGGAAGGCCGGGTTGAGCGCGGCGTGGAAATCCAGCTTGCCCCAGCCCGTGGCGCTGTGGAATCCGGCGCCCAGCGCGGTGGGTGCGGCGCTCTGCATCAGGCGCTGCTGCACGGCCTCCGGGCTGAGGCTGGGGTCCTGGCTCAGCAGCAGCGCGGCGGCCGCGGAGACCAGGGGCGCGGCAAAGCTGGTGCCGGAGCCCGCGGCGTAGCCGTCGGAATTGCCGCAGGCCGCATGAAAGCCGCTCGGGCTGCAGAAGTGGGAGCCATAAACGGCCGAGAGCGACCAGATCTGGTAGCACCCGGCCGGGTTGGGGCCGCTGTAGCTGAACCCGGAAGCCTCGCAGGCCGTGTAAGGCCCGCTGCAGTTGTCGCCGCCCGGGGCGCTCAGGTCCACCTTGCCAAAATCGCTGTATCCGGCCGGAGCGCCCGTGTGGTCCAGGGCCGCCACGCTGATCACGGCGGCGTAGGACGCGGGATAGCCGGCTGTGGTGGGAGGGATGGCGTTCCCCGCCGCCGCCACCATCACCACGCCCGCGTCCCGGGCCGCGTTGATCGCCGCCTGCAACGCGTCCGCGCCCTGGCTGCCTTCCAGGCTCATGCTGATCACCTGGGCCCCCTGCTGCACGGCATAGGCCACGGCGCTGGCTAGGCTGCCCATGTCCCCGGAACCGCAGCCGTCCAGCACCTTGACCGGCAGAAGCTTGATCAGCGTGGGGTCCAGGAAGGCCCCGTAGATGCCCGCCCCGCCCGAGGGCTCCGCGGCGATGAGCCCGGCGCAGAACGTGCCATGGCCATTGTCGTCCCCGGTCGCGGTCGGCGCGCCGTCATTGCTGAAGTTGGACCCAGCCAGCACCCGTCCGGAAAGGGCCGGCTGCCCGGCTTCGATGCCCGTATCGAGCACGGCCACGATGACGGGCGAGGCCAGGGTGATGGATCCCGCGCAGTAGGCCGCCATGGCCTGGGGCCAGGCCGTGTCCGTCAGGCCGGGCTGCGCGCCCTGAACGTAGAGGCTGGCGTTCAGGGGCATGGGATAGGGGCAGGCGGCCGCGTGCACGGCCGGGTCCGGTTCAGCGCTTTCGACCAAGCCCGAGGACCGGTAGGCGGCCAGGGCCGCGTCCACCGCGGCCGGGCCGGGCACGGCCAGGCGCACGTGGTGCAGCAGGATCAGGGGGGTGTCGCGCAGGGTGCGCGCCGCCGCAGCGGCGTCCAGGTCGTTGTGCAGCAGTTCCAGCGCGCGGCCGGCCGGCTGGCGCAGGCGGGCCGCTTCCGCGTCCAAGTCACCCCGGCTGGGCGCGGATTTCCACAGAACCAGCACCTGGTCTTCGGCGTCGCCGCTCTTCCATCCGCGGCTGGAGCCCGCCGCCGGGGACGCGCCCGGGCACGCGGCCAGGATCAACGCCAAAAAAAAGGCCCGGCGTTTCAGGGCCGGGCCTTCAGCAGGGCGGCCAGCGCCTGGGCCAGCCGGGCCGCCAGGGCCGTCTTGCTCTGGCGCTCCACCCGCTCCGGCTTGGCCCCGGGACGGAGCAGCCAAGCCTCGTTCTCGTCCGCGCCAAAGCCGCGGCCCTGGTCCACCGGGTTGGCCACCAGCAGGTCCAGGCGTTTGCGCTTCAGCTTGGCCTGGCCGTTGGCCAGCAGGGCTTCAGTCTCGGCCGCGAAGCCCACCAGCACCTTCCTGCCCTTGCGCTTGGACAACGCCAGCAGGATGTCCGGGTTGGCCAGCAGCTTCAGGCTCTCGCCCTTGCCGTCCTTCTTCTTCTTCTGGGCCGACGTGATGGCAGGCCTGAAATCCGACACCGCCGCGCAAGCCACGAACGCGTCGCAGCGCTCAAAGCCCGCCGAGCAAGCCTCCAGCATCTCCTGCGCCGTGACCACGTCGATGCGCGTCACGCCTTCCGGCGCCGCCAGACTCACCGGCCCACTCACCAGCAGCACCTCCGCCCCCAAATCCCGGCAAGCCTCGGCAATCGCGTAGCCCATCTTCCCGGTGCTGGGATTGCTGATGAACCGCACTGGATCCAAAAACTCCCGAGTCGGCCCCGCACTGATTAGGACCCGCTTCCCCTTAAGGGTAGCTACGAAAGCCTGGCCTGAGGTGCTCGGTGCAGCCTCAGCCGAGCCTCGAAGGCCATCTCCAGCCGAGCCTCGAAGGGAAGGGCCCGGGGAGGCCTGCCCTAAGGCAAACTTCCACACCTCGTCCGCGATCACCATCGCATCCACCAGCTTGCCCTCGCCCACGTCGCCGCAGGCCAGGCGCCCGCTCATGGGGTCCAGCACGATGGCCCCGCGCTCCTTCAAGAGCGCCAGGTTGGCCTGCGTGGCCGGGTGCCGCCACATGGCCGTGTTCATGGCCGGGGCCAGGATCAGGGGCTTGGGGTGCCAGGCCAGGGCCGTGGTGGTGACGAAATCGTCGGCGATGCCGCAGGCCAGCTTGGCCAGCAGGTCGGCGGTGGCGGCCACGATGACATAGGCCTTGGCTTCCTTGGCCAGGGAGATGTGGCCGATGCCCCAGGAGGCGGGCTCGTGGAACAAATCCTGCCCGACCTCACGGCCGCTGAGGGCCTTGAGGGCTTCGGGCGCGACAAAATGGTGGGCGTTGCGGCTGAGCAAGGCGGTGACCTTGGCACCGCGCTTGTTCAGCGCGCTGACCACGTCCGGGGCCTTGCAGGCGGCGATGCCTCCGCCAACGCCCACCAAGATGGCCGGGCTCTCAGGCACCGGCTTCGCCCTTCTGGTCGTCGCGCTTCAGCATGCCCTTGTCCAGCTCGTTCATGGCGATGGTGGTGATCTTGCGGCCTTCCATCTCCGGCTGCAGGTTGATGCCTTCGGCCAGCTCGCGGGCGCGCTTGGCCGCCAGCATCACGCGCTGGTACTTGTTGTTGCCGCTCTTGTCCTGCAGTGGTTGCATGGTTGCTCCTGTTGCTTAGTGGACGGCCCGGCGATGCCGCGCGCCCAGGCACACCTGTGCCAGGGCTTCCACGGTCTCGTCCAGGTCGTCGTTGATGATGAGGTACTCGTATCCAAGGCCCGCGTCGCATTCGCGGGCCGCCTCGCGCAGGCGCCGGCGCATGGCTTCGGGCTCGTCGGTGCCGCGGGCGAAGAGGCGCCGCTTGAGCTCGCCCATGCTGGGCGGCACCAGAAAGACCATCAGGCTGTCCGGCCGGCGGCCCTTCACGGCCGCGCCGCCCTGCACGTCGATCACCAGCACCAGGCTCTGGCCCTTGCGCAGGGAGGCCTCCACCTCCTTGCGGGGCGTGCCGTAGTAGTTGCCGTGCACTTGGGCGTATTCGAAGAAGCCGCCCTCGGCCACCCGGCGCCGGAACTCCGCCTGGGTGAGGAACCAGTAGTCGCGGCCGTCCTGCTCGCCGCCGCGGGGCTTGCGGGTGGTGGCGGTGACGGCCCGCTTGAGCCAGGGCAGGCGCTGCAGCAGGCGGTCGCACACGGTGGTCTTGCCGCCGCCCGAGGGCGCGGAAAGGACCAGCAAAAAGGGCGAAGGCTTGCGCGCCTTCTTAAGCAGGGCTTGTAGGCTCATTCGACGTTTTGCACCTGTTCCTTGAGGCGCTCCACAACGCTTTTCAGGCCGACCACGGCCTGGGTCAGGGAGGCTTCGGGGCTCTTCGAGCCCATGGTGTTCACCTCGCGCAGCAGCTCCTGGCAGAGGAAATCCAGCTTCTTGCCCACCGGCTCCTTGGCTTCGAGCAGGCGGCGGAATTCCACGCTGTGGGCGCGGTAGCGGACCAGCTCCTCGCGGATGTCGGCCTTGTCGGCCAGCAGGGCGGCTTCGGCGATCACCCGCGGGTCGTCGGGACCCACCGTCTCCAATATCTGGGCCATGCGCTTGCGGGTGCGCTCGGCGAAGCCCGCCTGCAGCGCGGCCGAGCCGGCCTCGATGCCCTGCACCCGGGCCTCGCCGTCGGCCAGCAGGGCCTTCAGCTCCACGGCCAGGGCCGCGCCCTCGCCCTCGCGGCTGGCCTGCAGGGCGGCCACGGCCTGGGCCAGGGCGCTGCGCATGCCCTTCCAGCGTTCGGCGGATTCGGCGTTGTCATCGGCCGGGGCCGATTCGCCGCCCAGCACGCCGGGCAGTCGGGTCAGGGTCTCCAGGCGCAGCTCCTGCGGCAGCCCCAGCTCAAGAGCCAGCGTGCGCAGCGACTGCTGCCAGGCCCGGGCCTGGTCCATGTTCACCTGCGCCTTGGGGGCTTCGGCGGAGAGGGCGCTTTCCTTCCAGTGCATGTCCACCTTGCCGCGACTGACCCCGGACTGCAGCAGGGCCCGGGCCTCGGCCTCGTAGGCCCAGAAGTCCGCGGGCAGCTTCAGGCCCAGCTCGAGGAAGCGGTTGTTCACGCTCTTCAGCTGCACGCTGTAGCGGCGCATATCGTCGCTGGCCTCGCCTTTGCCGAAACCGGTCATGGAGCGGAGCATGCTTACCTGAGGAGAAATCCGGAGGCCGAGGCGGCCTCGTCCACGCTGATGCGTTCCACGTAGTTGATGCCCTCGCGCGGCGGCACCCTAAAGCCCAGCCCGGCCGGGCTGAGCACGGCCCGTCGCGACCCGCGCGGGGCCCAGCGCAGCGGCGACATGGCCCGCAGCGGCGGGTAGAGGCCCAGCACGGGCACGCCCTGGGCCGCGGCCAGGTGCAGCGGCCCAGTGGAGCCGGCCGCGAAAAGGTCCAGCCCGCCCAGCAGCGCGGCGAAGACCGGCAAAGGCAGGGGCTCCAGCAGGGCGGAAGCCCCGGCGCCCTTCAGGCCGGCCAGGCATTCCCGCTGGGCGGCCTCGTCGCCCGGGCCGCCGGTCACCAGCAGGCGGGCGCGGTGGCGGCGGCGCAGCTCCAGGCCCAGCTCGGCGAAACGCTGCGGCGGCCAGGGCTGGGCAGAGCCGCGCGAACCCGGGTGCAGGCCCAGCAGCGGGCCCTTGCCGGCCGGGGCGTGGCGCTTGAGCCAGGCCGAAGCCTGCGCCGCGGCCTTGGGGTCCAGGGCCAGCCGCGGCAGGGGCGCGGGCCCGTCCCAGCCCAGGGCCCGGGCGTAGTCCAGGTTCAGGTCGCTCTCATGCGTCCAGCCCTGGCCGCGCCGCAGGGGCAGGGTCCGGCTGAACAGCGGGCTGTAGGCCCGGGCGCTGGGCCCCAGGCGCTCCGGCATCCCCGCGCGCCAGGCCAGGCCGGCGTTGCGCGCGTTGGCGAGGCACACCAGGGCCGTGTCAAAGCGGTGGGCCCTGAGGACTGCGGCGGCGTCCGGCCCGTCCTTCACCAGGGCGCCCACCCGCGGGTCGTGCTCCAGCAGCGGCGCGGCGTAGGGCGAGGCCAGCACGCCCACGAAGGCCCCCGCGTCCTTCAGGGCCTGCAGCAGCGGCAGGGCCAGCACCAGGTCGCCGATGCGGTCGTTGCGGAAGAGGGCGATACGGCGGCCCTTCAGGCTTCCGCGCTGGGGTCTCACCCCTTGCCCCCGAAGGCCTTCTTCACCTTGGCGATGAGGGCCGTGGTGCTGTGGTCCTTGGGGTCGCCGGTGATCACCACGCGCCCGCCCAGGCTGCGCATCAGCGCCGCCTCGGGCACGTTGTCCACGGTGTAGTCCGTGCCCTTGGCCTGCAGGTGGGGCCGCAGCACGGTGAGGGTCTTCTCGGCCTTGGGCTCGCCGAAGCTGGTGACGTAGTCCACGCAGGCCAGGGCGCCGATCAGTTCGGAGCGCTCCTTCAGGGTCATGAGCGGCCGGCTGGGGCCCTTCAGCTTTTTCACGCTGGCATCGGTGTTGAGGGCCACCACCAGCACGCCCTTCTTGCCGGCCGCGGCGCGGGCCCCCTGCAAATACCGGAGGTGCCCCACGTGCAGCAGGTCGAAGCAGCCGTTGGCGAAGGCCACCGTCACACCCTGCCGCTTGAGCCTGGCCAGGATGGGGGCCAGCTTCTCGCGCGGCACGAATTTGGAGGCCACGTGGCCCCGCAGGTCGGCGGCGGAGCTCATCGCGGAAGGTCGCGGCCCTGGATCTTGCTCGTCCACAGGGCTTTCAGCGCGGCCACCTGGCCCGGTTCCAGGGTCACCCGGGCGGCGTCCACGTTGGCCACCACCTGCTGCCAGCTGCTCACCCCGGCCACGGCGCAGCCGATCTCGGGGTGGCTGAGCACGAAGCTCAGGGCGGCTTCCTGGGCCCGCTGGTTGGGGCGCATGGCGATCTGCTCAAAGGCCTTCTGCAGCCCGGCGCGGCGGGCGCGCACGCCCAGGCCCCAGCGCCGCCGGCCGTCCATGAAGAGGCTGGCGATGCCGTAGCGGCCGGTCAGCCAGCCGCTGTCCAGGGGCTGCCGGGCCACCAGGCCCACGCCCTTGGCCGCGGCGTCGGCGAAGCAGGCGGCCGCGCCCTGGTCGAACACGTTGAAGGGGAACTGCAGCACCTGGGGCCCGCAATGCTCCAGGGCGGCGCGCACGGCCTCGGCCTCGTCCACGTTCAGGCCCCAGGCCCGCAGCTTGCCTTCCTTCTTCAGGGCGGCCAGGGCCTGCAAGGCCGGCGCACCGTCCTTCAGGTCGTTGAAGGCCGGCCGGTCCCAGAACACCAGGTCCACGTAGTCCGTGCCGAGCACGTTGAGGGCGGCCTCCACCTGCCGGCGCACGCCCGCCGCGCTGTCGTCGCGCCCGCCGTCCGCGTCCAGGCCCACCCGCAGGCTCACCACGGCGGCGGCACGGCGGCCCTGCATGGCCCAGCCCAGCTGGCGCAGCGCCCGGCCCTGGCCGTCGGCGAAGGACACGTCGATGAGCGAGGCCTGCATGTCCAGGGCCTGGCCCAGGGTGAAGAGGATCTCCGCGTCCGGCACCGCGGCCAGGCCGGTCCGCGACAGCGAACGCGTGCCCAGGCCGATGGCGCCCACGTGGATGCCCGTGTCGCCCAGGGGGCGCTTCGGCATGACGCCGTAGTCGCTGGCCGGGCGGGCCGGGTCCAGGTGCGAGCCCAGGTAGCGGGAATAGTTGGTGACGGTGGGCGTGCTCATGCGGCTCCTTGTTTAAAGTCCGGTCTGTTCGAGAAGTTCCAGGATCTGTTCGCGCGTGACGCTGGCGGGCCCCCGCTGCATGACCGCCACCCCTCCGGCGGCGTTGGCCAGGCGCATGGCCATCAGCGGGTCGGCGCCCGCGGCCAGGGCCAGGGTGATGCAGCTGGCCACGCTGTCGCCGGCGCCGTTCACGTCCACGGGCTCGGTGGGGCCGCACACGGGCACGTCGTCGCGGCGGCGGGGGCGGAAGAGGCTCATGCCCCGGCTGCCGCGGGTGACCAGCACCATGCGGGCCTTGGTGCGCTTGAGCAGGCCGCGGCCGATCTTGTCCAGGTCCTGCTCGCGGTAGTCCTCGAAGCCCGCCGCGGGCGCGGCCTCGGTCTCGTTGGGCGTGATCACGGCCACCCCGCGGTAGTCGCCCAGCTGGTAGCGCGAGTCCACGCAGGTGACCAGCTTGGGCCGCTGCCTGGCCAGGCCGTTGATGTGCTTGAGCAGGCGCGGGGTGATCAGGCCGTTGCCGTAGTCGCTGATGATGAGGGCGTGGGCCCCCTGCAGCCGGTCCTCCAGGGCCTTCAGCACGGCGGTCTCGGTGGCCGCGTCGATGGGGTCCTCGGCCTCGTGGTCCACCCGGATCACCTGCTGGCGGGCCGTGTTGTGGCCGCCCGCCAGGATCCGTATCTTCAGCGGCGAGACCCGGCCCGGCCGGGTGAGGATGCCGCTGGAGTCCACGCCCTTGTCCTTGAAGATGCCCAGCAGGGTGTCGGCCGCGCGGTCCAGGCCCAGCACGCCCACGGGCAGGGCGCTGGCGCCCAGGCTGGCGATGTTGGAGACCGGATTGGCCCCGCCGCCCGGCAGGCTGAGCGTGCGCTCGTGCTTCAGGATCAGCACGGGCGCCTCGCGGCTGATGCGGGTGGTCTCGCCGAACACGTACTCGTCCAGCACCAGGTCGCCCAGCACCACCACCCGCAGCCGGTCAAAGCGCTCCAGGACCGCACGGGCTTGTTTGAGGTCGGTCGTGCTCATGCTTCCGCCAGAATGAGTTCCGCGGCCGCGGCCAGGTCCGGGGCCACCCAGCGCGGGGCGCCGCCATGGGCCCGCAGCTTTTCCAGGGTGCCCTGGCCGTAGCCCGTGAGCACCAGCACGCCGCCGCGCAGGCCCGCGGAGGCGGCCAAGCCAAGGTCCGCGCCCTTGTCCCCGACCATCCAGCTGCGGGACAGGTCCAGGCCCAGCTCGCGGGCGGCCTGCAGGGCCAGGCCGGGCTTGGGCTTGCGGCAGTCACAGTCCACGCTCAGCTCGGGCACCGCGGCCGCGGCCACGCGCCCTTGGGGCAGCTGGCCGTTGTCGGCCGGGCCCGCGGGCTCGGGGTGGTGGGGGCAGTAGTAGACCGCGTCCAGGGCCACGCCTTCGGCGGCCAGCAGGGCCCGCAGCCTGGCGTGCACCGCGTCCACCTGGCTGGCCGGGAAATAGCCCCGCGCCACGCCGCTCTGGTTGGTCAGCACCACCAGGGCGTAGCCCGCCGCGGCCAGCCGCTTGAGGCCGGCGGCGGTGTTGGGGAGCAGGGCGTAGCGCGGCAGGTCCACGGCGTGGATGTAGCCGATCTCCTCGCTCAAGGTCCCGTCGCGGTCCAAAAACACTGCCGGCCTTCCGCTCATGCCGGGCTTCCCTGCTGCTCTTGGTCGGCGAACTGCAGGTTGTAAAGCTTGGCGTAGAGGCCGTTCTTGGCCAGCAGCCCGGTGTGGGTGCCCTCTTCGGCCACGCTGCCCTGGTCCAGCACCACGATGCGGTCGGCGCTGCGGATGGTGCTGAGGCGGTGGGCGATGACCAGGCTGCTGCGGCCGTGCATGAGGGCCTCCAGGGCCGCCTGCACGGCGCGCTCGCTCTCGGTGTCCAGGGCGCTGGTGGCCTCGTCCAGGATCAGCAGGGGCGGGTCCTTGAGCAGGGCCCGGGCGATGGCCAGGCGCTGGCGCTGGCCGCCGGAAAGCCGGGCCCCGCGCTCGCCCACCAGGGTCTGGTAGCCCTCGGGCTGCAGCTGGACAAAGTCGTGGGCGAAGGCGCTCTTGGCCGCGGCCTCGATCTGGGCCTGGCTGGCGCCGGGCCGGCCATAGGCGATGTTGGCGGCGATGCTCTCATTGAAGAGGAAGGTGTCCTGGGCCACCACCGCGATCTGGGCGCGCAAGCTGGCCTGGGTCAAGTCGCGGATGTCGGTGCCGTCCCAGAGGATGCGGCCGGCGGTCACGTCGTGAAAGCGCGGCACCAGGTCGGCCAGCGTACTCTTTCCAGCCCCGCTGGAGCCCACCAGGGCCACCCGCTCGCCCGCTTTCAGACCAAAGGTCAGGCCGCGCAGCACCTCCTCGCCGGTGGCGTAGCTGAAATGCACGTTCTCGATCGTCAGGCCTTGGCGCAGGGGCCCGGCTTCACGGGCCTCGAAGCGGTCCTGCACGGTGGGCACCGTGTCCAGGAGGGTGAAGATGCGCTGGCCCGCGGCCATGGCGCCGGCGATGGTCACGTTGACCCCATTGAGGGCCTTCATCTGCGGGTAGAGGCTGTACATCGCCCCCACCAGGGCCACAAACCCGCCGAAGGTCATGGACTGGTTGATCACGTTGTTCCCGGCCAGAAAGAGCATCAGGGCCAGGGCCAGTCCGCCGATTACCTCCATCACGGGCGAGCTCATGGCGGCGTAGCGCAGCTTCTTCAGCACCGCCCAATTGTGGTCGTCCACGCTCCGGTTGAAGCGCTCCCGCTCGTGGTCCTGGGCGCCGAAGGCCAGCACCACCTTGATGCCGTGCAGGGCCTCGTTGAGCACCGACGTCAGCGAGGCCATGCGCTCCTGGTCCTGGTGCGCGTGGCGCCGGATCCGCTGGCCGAAGTAGTAAAGCGGGCCCACGGCCAGGGGCAGCAACACCATCACCTCCGCAGCCATGCGCCAATTCTGATAGATGATGAAGCCGACCAGGGCGGCGATCCGGATGCAGGACCCGATCACGCGGCCCACCACGTCCGACACGCCCGCCTGCATCATGGTCGAGTCGTAGGTGACCCGGGAGCTCAGGGAACCCACCTGCTCATGCTGGTGGTAGCCAAGGCTCAGCCGCATGAGCTGGTCGAAGACGCGCTTACGGACGTCGGCGACGATGCGGTTGCTGGCGCTGTTGTTGAGGATGTCGGCCAGGTAGCTGAAGACGCTCTTTAGGAGCATCGTGCCGACGATCGCCAGGCAGGTGAGCCAGAGTATGTGCTTGGCCTGGACCGCATCCTTGTTGAAGAACCCCTTGTCCAGGACCTCCTGGGCCAGCCGCAAGGACAGCACCTCCAACCCGGCGGTCGCCAGGGAGCAGAGCACGGCCGCCAGCATCCAGTGCCAGTAGGGCCGGGCAAAACTCAGCATCCGCTGATAAGTGTTCATGGTCCCTGAAAA
>Ga0210401_10001877_pt1 | contig 23860 bp, 25 predicted proteins | sample IncBWH32MmetaG_FD_150866 | JGI IMG/M metagenome (GOLD analysis project Ga0210401, IMG submission 150866) | Forest soil microbial communities from Barre Woods Harvard Forest LTER site, Petersham, Massachusetts, United States - Inc-BW-H-32-M | ecosystem: Environmental > Terrestrial > Soil >... | reverse complement strand
CCCGGGGCGCACATAGACATCGGGCACCATGGTCTGCAGGCGCGCGGCGCCGAACTTCAGACCCGGCTTCGGGTCGAGCCGCCTGATCTCGCCGATCATATCGGCGATATCCTCGTCATCGACGCCGCAGAATTTGCGCAGCGAGACGATGTCGCGCTTGGCCAGCAGATCGAGGTGCTCGACCAAAGCCTGCATCGCCGGGTCGTAGCGGTTGAGCTCGCGGAGCTGGATCGCCAGGCATTCGCTCAAATTCCGCGCGCAGATGCCGGGCGGATCGAACTTCTGGAGCACCGCGAGCACGGCCTCGACGTCCTCGGGCGATGCGCCGAGCCGCTCGGCGGCCTGACCGAGATCGCCCGGCAAATAGCCCGCCTCATCCACGAGATCGACGAGGTATTGGCCGATCATGCGCTGCGCAGGCTGAGCGAAGGCCACGGCCAGTTGCTCGGCGAGATGACCGCCGAGCGTCACTTCGGCCGCAACAAAGGCCTCAAGGTTGTAATCGTCATCATTGGAGGCGCCGCCACCCCATTCGGTGTACGCGGTCGGCGCGGCGTCCTGGGCATTGCGCGCCGCCGCCTCCGCGGGCTCCTCCGAAAAAACGTTGTCGAGGCGGGTATCCAGCGTCTGCTCGATCTCGGCACGGCTGCCGAGCTCGCGGTTCATCCACTCTTCCTGGGCCGGCTCGAAGCCATCCGCCGAGCCATTCATCATCTCGGAACGATCGGAACTGGTATCCTCGCCGTAGGCCGCGCCGGCGGGGTCGGAATCGGAGAATTCGCTCCCTTCCGGGACCGGCTCGCCGGCCGGCGGCGGCTCGTTGCCATCGCTGGCGCGCTCCAGCAGCGGATTCCGCTCCAATTCCTCCTCGACAAAGGCCGAAAGGTCGAGATTAGACAGCTGCAGCAGCTTGATGGCCTGCATCAACTGCGGCGTCATCACCAGTGACTGCGACTGGCGGAACTCTAGTCTCTGCGTCAGCGCCATGGAGGCAAGAACGATCCCTGAAAACTGGTCCGATTCTTGCTTATCCTAGTCCAAAGCCGATGTACACGGCTTGACCGATTGGAAAATCTGATTCTAGCGCGATCGCCGTAAATGGTTATCGGTTTTCCGCACGCGTCCCAAAATTAGAGCCGGAATTCCTCGCCAAGGTAAAGGCGGCGGACATCCGGATCGTTAACGATCTCGTCCGGATTACCTTCGGTCAGGATCTCGCCGGCATAGACGATATAGGCGCGATCGGTCAGGCCAAGCGTTTCCCGCACATTGTGGTCGGTGATCAAGACGCCGATGCCTCGATTGGTGAGATGACGGACCAGATCCTGAATATCGCCCACCGCGATCGGATCGATACCGGCGAAGGGTTCGTCGAGCAGCATGTAATTGGGGCGGGTCGCGAGCGCGCGGGCGATTTCGACCCGGCGCCGTTCGCCGCCCGACAGCGCGATCGACGGCGTTTTGCGCAGGCGCGTGATGTTGAATTCGTCGAGCAGCGAATCGAGCTCCGCCTCGCGCCTTTTCCGTGAGGGCTCGACGACTTCCAGCACCGCGCGGATATTTTGCTCGACGGTGAGGCCGCGAAAGATCGAGGCTTCCTGCGGCAGGTAACCGATGCCGAGCCGGGCGCGCTGATACATCGGCAGCCTGGTGACGTCATGGCCGTCAAGCTCGATGGCGCCGCGGTCTGCCTTGATCAGGCCTGTGATCATGTAGAATACCGTGGTCTTGCCGGCGCCGTTCGGGCCCAGCAAGCCGACAGCCTCGCCGCGGCGGACATAGATGCTGACGCCGCGCACGACCTGACGGGTGCCGAAACTTTTTTCCACACCATGCACAGCCAGATAGCCCGGCCGCCGCAACAACTGCGGGCCGCCGGAGCCGTTGGTTCTGGCGGGCTTGCCGGCGGGTCTATTGGCAGGCTTGTTGGTAGCTTTGGGGCGGGGGCGCGGTTGCTCCACGCGCGGCGAACGATCGACGCCGGGCGGGGAGGGCCGCGGCAGGTCCAGGCCCGGCAGCGGCGCATCGCGCGCGATCGGGGGCGCATCGCGAACCGGACTCGTCTGCATCCTGCCGAAGGAATCGCCAAGCACGGTGATATCCTCGCGCGAGCGCGCAAATCCCGGCTGCCCGCGTTTCGCGGGGCGACGACGGAACATGCCGAGAATATCCACCATCCCCGCTTCGCTCAGCCTTTCGAAGGTGTCGCCGCAACCCGGCGCGGACTGCTTGATTCGCACTGGAGCATGAATGAATGGATGTCTCTTGCCCAGCGAAACGCCCGCGAGTTCCGAGCGCGCATCGCCCGCCGGTAGATACAGGCTCGCGCCGCGGGGTTCAACCACGGCCGGCTGAGGTCGCACACAAGTGATTGATATTATTTCTGTTTAGTTGAACCGGTCGACCCCGATGGACCGGCCGGGGCAGGCCCGCCAGGCAGTGCCGGCCCGCCGGTCTGGCCGGACGACTGGAACAGGCCCTGCACCCGGCCGGAGTCCGATTCCACCCGCGACACGCCGGTCGTCATGTCGACCAGCAGACGGTCGCCGCGCAGCACGTTCTTGCCCTGGGTCAGCACGACCCCGCCGAGCATGGTGATCAGATTGGCCTTGGTGTCGAATACCGCCGTCTCTCCGGTCACGACCTGATCCTTCTGGGTCACGACCACACTGCCTCGCGCCTCCAGCCGCTTGATCGACGAGCTGCCGCCGGGACCGGCAGTGGTGGACTGTATCGGGGCCGCTTTGGCCGCGGCCTTTGCATTGGCCGGCGGCGCGGCCGCAGGCGCCGACGCCTGCTCGTAGAACACCACCAGCGTCTTCGACGTCATGGTGGTGTCGCCCTGCACCACCTTCACATTGCCCGAAAAGGTCGCTTCCTTTTTCTTGTCGCGCATCTCGAGCGTGGCGGCGTCGATCTGGATCGGCTGGTCCCTGTTCTGCGAAAACCCCTGCATCGCATTGGGCACGCCGGTCACTGCGTTCTGCGCGCCGGCCCAGCTACCCGCGATGACCGCGAGCGCGACGGCGAACGCATATGCACGCCCCGCGGTGCGTCGAGCCGAACGAACGCGCGGAAACGAGATCGGCATCGAGATCATTTCGAGGTCGCGGGTTTGGAGACAGATCGTGACTTCGCAGCTAGCGGAGGCTCGACAGACGCGGCGGGAGCCGCAGCGGGCTGATCAGGGGAACTGCTGTTCAGGCTGTCCAGATTCATCACCACGTTGCCTTCGAACCGCACCACCTCGCCACCGCCATAAACCCTCAAGCGGTCGCCTCTGAGCGTTCCATTGGTTAGTTTGACATCGACATGTTCCTCCGACGTCACGGTGTTCTTCGCCATATCGACAAAGGCCTGACTAAGGCGAGCTTCATAGCCGGACGAGGTCTGCAGGAAGATATCCTTATGCAGGTCGAGCGTTTGCGCCTTGTTGTCGAACACGCCAGTGCGCGCGTCGAGGATCACCGTCGATTGATCCTCGGTCAAAAACTTGGCGCGGAGCGTCTTGAGGTCGACATGGTCGGGATCGGTCACGTCCTGGGTCGCGGTCTTGGCCCACAATTCGTAGGGCCGCCGGTCGGCCGAGTAGCCAGAGAGATGCGGCGATTCCATCGTGACCTTGGTGCCGGAGACGACGAGGTTTCCGATGTCGAGCGGCAGCTTCGGCATCAGCATCCGGAACGGATTGAAGACCGACACCGCGACGATCGCCGCCAACGACAGCGCCACCGCCGCTGGCACCGCGACGCGCAGCATCCGCACCATCCGGCTGTGGCGCGCGGCGATGGCAAAGCGCGCCTCCAGTCCGGCCTGATAGGCAGGATTTTGCATCGAATTCACCGCGGCTCCAAAGCGCGACATTAGCGCGCCAGTGTACCCGGGATCACCGGATTGTGCAGCCCGGACACTCCTTGCGAGTGTGACCGAAACGGGGCCATCGACCCTCTCGTCTCGCGGAAAAGCGAAGAAATCTCACGAATGCGAGAAAATATCCTCGGCCTCCCAGCCCCGCAGATCGAGCCTTGCCCGCGTCGGCAGAAATTCGAAGCAGGCTTGCGCCAGCGCCGCGCGGCCTTCGCGCGCCAGCATGCCGTCGAGGCGTTCGCGCAGGGCGTGCAGGTGCAAGACATCGGAAGCGGCATAGGCCAATTGCGCTTCGCTTAAGGCTTGTGAGCCCCAGTCGCTCGACTGCTGCTGCTTCGACAGGTCGATGTTGAGCACCTCGCGCACCAGATCCTTCAGCCCATGGCGATCGGTGTAGGTGCGGCTCAGGCGCGAGGCGATCTTGGTGCAGTATACCGGCTGCGGCATCACGCCGAAGGCGTGATAAAGCACCGCAATGTCGAAGCGCGCGAAATGAAAAATCTTGGTGATCCTGGGATCGCCAAGCAACGTCTTCAGCTGCGGCGCATCGGTATGGCCGAAAGGAATCTGCACCACATCGGCGCTGCCGTCACCGCTCGAGAGCTGCACCACGCAGAGCCGGTCGCGATGCGGATTTAATCCCATGGTTTCGGTGTCGATCGCCACCGAGTCGGTGTAACGGGAAAGATCGGGCAGGTCGCCGCGATGCAGGCGTACGGTCATGAAACTGGGCCTTGATGTCTCGGGTCGATTCGACGTGAGACACTAACGCTCAAATGCCGGAGAGGCGAGCGGCGGACCGCGCCTTTCCGCCGGTAAAATCAGCCCAAAAACACCGGCCGGACGTGAAACCCGTCGCTATTTGGCGCGCAGTTGCCCGATCGCGCTCAGCCAGTTTTCCATGTGGAAGGTTTTTGCGATTTTGCCGTCGCGGATGGTCTGGATATCGACGGCCATGATCCGAAAACTCTTGCCGCTGTGCGGGACGCCGAACAATTCACCTGACGGCGTGCCGGTGACCTCGCCGCGAACGATGACCCGATCGCCCGCGACCAAAACTTCCTTGACGCCGAATTTCATGTCCGGAATCGTGTTGGCGAAGTTCGAGACCACCTTGATCGAGGTGTCGCGGCCCCAGCACTCGCCCGGCAAATATCCGGCGCAGGATTCGTAGTCCTCGGTCAGCACCGCTTGCTGGGTGGCTTCAACGTCGCCACGGCTCGCGATGTTGAACAGGCTGTACCAGGGCGCGACGATCGCGCGGGCTTGTTGTTCGCTGAGATAGGTCATGGCTTTTCCTGAGCAGATGGACATTGGGAGCAAACGGACCGCGAGGCGGTACTATATCGGTTGACCTATATACTATGAAGGTCGACATACCGATTGGCAATTGATATTTTCGAAGCATGGCAAAAGCCACTGATTCAAAAGGAAAAACGTTGGCGGCCGCGGCCCGCTTGTTTCGCCAGCAAGGCTATCACGGCACCGCCTTACAGGACATTTTGGCCGCCGCCGGCTCCCCGAGGGGATCGCTGTATTTTCATTTTCCCAAAGGCAAAGAGGAGATCGGCGCCGCCGCGCTGAGCATCGCCGGCGAGGCCGCGCGCCAGGCCATCGCGCACGCGGCGGAAACGTCAGAGAGCGCTGAGATGTTCGTGATCCGCGTAGCGCGCGGCATGGCGTCCGACCTGGAAAAATCGGGATTCAAGGAAGGTTGTCCGATCGCGACCACGGCGCTCGAGACTTCAGCGCAATCGGACGTATTGGGTGCGGCTACCCGCAACGCCTTCCAGAAATGGGAGCTTGAGATCAAACGCGGCTTGTTCCGCTTCGGCATCCCGGCGGGGGAGGCGGATCTGACGGCCACTTTGGTTCTCAGCCAACTCGAAGGCGCGTTACTGCTGGCGCGAACCTATCGCAGCCTGGAGCCGATGCATCGCGCCGAACGCGCCTTGAAGCGGTTGCTGCGCGCCGAACAGAAAACGGATTGAGCGCCGCTCGACGAACTTGCGGCCATCTCCATCTTGTATCGAGGCCTCAAGAGTCCTGCGGACCAGCGCTGGCTTTGCGGCGAGCCCATCGACATCGCGTGCGATCGCGTTTTTTTCAGCGCGCTTATGCATCGGATAGTGTCGGTGGTTGAAGGCCGGGACTGTTAGCCCAACGCTCGAGATTCTCGATGACCTTCTCGTGGCTCGGTCGACGCGGCTTGGGCGGTCTTGGTTCTTCCGAAAGCTTACGCGGCAGCTTGACTGGTTCTGTCATAGGTATGCTCCTAGCCGGCAGCATGCCCCATATCGCGTCCGCAATCAACGCATAACTTATTGTTTTTATTATGCTATTTTGCTAACTTGGCTCTTGAATCTGGTTTGGCGGAACTGCTGTCGAGTTGGCGCGTTGAGTAAACTACTCAATCGTCTAATTTTGGGTGTTTCCGATGAACGACATGCGGGATGAGCGGTTGCAGGTCATGCTTTCGCCTGAGGAACTCGCAGCGGTCGACGATTTTCGGTTCAAGCACCGGATGCCGACGCGCGCCGCCGCCGTGCGCGAGCTTTTGAAACTCGGGCTGACGGTTCAGGTGTCCGACGGCGGCAGCGGGATCAAATCAAGCAATTACGGTGTGTTCAGCCGCGGTCCCGATGGGCATACCCGCGGCGCCTCCGGTCCGGATGCGGTGGACGAGCGCTGACCCGTCGATGCGCGCACTATTTCGCTCGACGCATCTTTTCGATTGCATCTTTGCTAATTCGGGCACTGCGAATGAAGGGCTTGGTGGTGCCCAGGAAAGGACTCGAACCTTCACGGCCGTTAAGCCACTGGCACCTGAAGCCAGCGCGTCTACCAATTCCGCCACCTGGGCCCGGGCCGGTTACTACGGATGGCTCGCGCGCTTGTCAAATTGGCGAAATGCGGCCGTATGAGTTCCGAGCATGATCTCCGCACAAACGCTGTGCGTTTGTCGCGAGGAAAACCGGTACCGACCCCGCTATCCAGGTGAGGGGCAGGCTTTTTCCCGATCGTGCTCTGACAGCCTGTACAGCGTTGGTTCGATGGCGTATCGCGGATCAACTGAATAAGCCGGCCGCCCATCGCATCGATCGACAGGAATTGATCTTATGGCATCCAATCTGGACACCCTGGTTACGGTTTTCGGAGGATCGGGATTTCTGGGACGGAACGTGGTTCGCGCGCTCGCCATGCGCGATTACCGTATCCGGGTCGCGGTGCGGCGTCCGGAGCTCGCCGGACATCTGCAGCCGCTCGGCAAGGTCGGCCAGATCCACAGCGTTCAGGCCAATCTGCGCTATCCGGCTTCGGTCGAGGCCGCGATGCGCGATTCCGATGTCGCCATCAACCTCGTCGGCATTCTGACCGAGAGCGGCGCACAGACATTCGAGGCGGTGCAGGGCAGGGGCGCCGAAACGGTAGCGAAGGCCGCAACTGCGATCGGCGCGCGCATGGTGCATGTCTCGGCGATCGGCGCCGACGAGAACTCTCCGTCGCGTTATGCCCAAGCCAAGGCCGCCGGCGAAAGGGCAGTGGCCTCGGCGCTGCCGTCAGCCGTGATCCTGCGGCCTTCCATCCTGTTCGGCCCCGAGGACGATTTCACCAACCGTTTCGCGGCGCTTGCAAGGCTGTCGCCGATGCTGCCGCTGATCGGCGGCGGCGAGACGAAATTGCAGCCGGCCTATGTCGGCGATGTCGCGACGGCGGTCGCCGATGCCGCCGAAGGCAAGACCACGGCCGGCGCGGTTTACGAACTCGGCGGGCCGGAAGTGCTGTCCATGCGCGAGATCATGAAAATCATTCTCGACATCACCGACCGCGATCGGATGCTGGTGTCGCTGCCGTTCGGCCTTGCGAAACTGCAGTCATTGTTGCTGCAATTCGCGCCTGGACCGTTCAAGCTGACGCCGGATCAAGTGGAACTGCTGCGATCGGACAATGTGGTGTCGGGCGCGGCGAAAGCGGCCGAGCTTACCCTGGAGGGCCTCGGCATATCGCCGGATTCCATCGAGGCGATCGCGCCGCAATATCTCTGGCGCTTCCGCCCTGCCGGCCAGTTTCAGCGCAAGAGCGCTTAAATCCTTATCTTCCCATCGCGAGCGCGATCAGGCCGAGCGTGCCTACGATCACGCGCCACCAGGCGAACAGCGCAAAACCGTGGCGCGTGACGTAGGCCAAAAACGTCTTGACCACGATGATCGCGACGACGAATGACACGACGAATCCGATCGCAATGATACCTAAGTGGTCGAAGCTCATGTCGGCGCGGTTCTTGTAGGATTCGTAGGCGAACGCACCGACCATGGTAGGGATCGCCAGGAAGAAGGAAAACTCCGCCGCGGCGTGCTTGTCGGCGCCGAACAGCATTGCAGCTACAATGCTGGCGCCCGACCGTGACACGCCCGGAATCATCGCCAGGCACTGCGCGAAGCCGATCGAGAGATACATCGGCAGCGGAAATGTCGTGGCATCGTGCTCATGCGGCTTGAGCTCAAGTTGATCGACCCACAGCAGGATCGCGCCGCCGACAATCAGCGAGAAACATATCACCCACGGATTGAACAGATACGCCTTAATATAGCCGCCTGCTGCGCCGCCGATCACCGCCGCCGGCAAAAACGCCACCAGGAGACCGATGACGAATCGCCTGTCCTCGGCATTCGTGAACATGCCCATCGCTACGCGCCATAATTTGCCGAAATAGATGGCGACAATTGCCAGGATCGCGCCGAGCTGAATCAGAATCGAAAAACTGTTCCAGAAACCGCCTTCGCCGAGACCGAAGAAGCGCTCTGCCAGCAAGAGATGGCCGGTGGAGGAAACGGGCAAGAACTCGGTGACGCCTTCGATGATGCCAAGAATCACCGCCCGCACTGCATCTGACATCATTGACCAGGTCCGTTATTAGGATTGATTTCGCCGGGAAAAAGCCCGGTTCTTCTCGCTTATTCGCCCCGCTGCCGCAATCGCAAAATACAAAAAACCGGGCTTGCCTCGCGCCTGCGCTTAGGTAGTTTGGCGCGCCCCGCCGCTTTTGTTACGGAGACTCAAATCGGCCGCACTGGTGGTGAACGATTTCTTAAGCGCCGCGACGTACGCAAGGGCTGCATGTTCACGCTGTTTCATCATCCGCTGTGTCCGCATTCGCGCTTCGTCCGCCTTGTGCTGGGCGAATACGGCCTCGACCTGCGGCTGGTGGAAGAGCGCGCCTGGGAGCGGCGCGAAGCCTTTCTCGCGCTCAATCCCGCGGGAACCACGCCGGTATTGATCGACGAAGGCCGCCCCGCGATCCCGGGGGCCGCTATCATCGCCGAATATATCGACGAGACCCATGGCGCCAAGATGGGAGAACGCAGGCTGCTGCCGACCACGGTCGGCGAGCGGATCGAGGTGCGCCGCCTGATGGTCTGGTTCAACGACAAATTCTTCGAGGAAGCTTCCAACCCATTGGTCACCGAGCGCATCTACAAGCGCTTCATGCGCGAGGAGAATGGCGGCGGCGCGCCTTCGGCCGATGTGATGCGCGCGGCAAAGGCAAATGTGCGCTATCATCTGGCCTATCTCGGTTGGCTGGCAAGGACGCGGAATTTTTTGGCCGGCGACCGGCTGACCTATGCGGATCTCGCCGCCGCGGCGCATCTTTCGGCGATCGACTATCTGGGCGACGTGCCATGGGGCGAGGACGACGCGGCAAAGGCGTGGTACGCGCGGGTGAAATCCCGCCCGTCGTTCCGTCCGCTGCTGAGCGAGGGGCTGGCGGGCGTGCCGGCATCGCGCACCTACGTGGACCTCGACTTCTGAACGCGGTCACGAATCTCTCGCCTGCCGATCTGAAGACGGCGCTCGCCAGTGAGGCGCGCGGGCTCGGTTTCGACTGCGTCGGCGTGACCCAACCGGGCGCGATCGCGGAAGCCGCACAACATTTCCGCGAATTCCTCGATGCCGGCGCACATGGTAGCATGGACTGGCTCGCGGCTTACCCCGAACGCCGCGCCGATCCGCGCGTGCTGTGGCCCGGCGTACGCTCGGTGATCATGTTAGGCGTCAATTACGGGCCCGATGAAAATCCGCTGGCCATCCTGGAAGACCGAACCCGCGGCGCGATCTCGGTCTATGCGCAAGGCCATGATTATCACGAGCTGATCAAGAGGCGGCTGAAGGCGTTGGCGCGATGGATGGTCGCGGCGACGGACTGCGAGGTGAAGGTGTTCGTTGACACCGCAGCGGTGATGGAGAAGCCGTTGGCGCAGGCGGCGGGACTGGGCTGGCAGGGCAAGCACACCAATCTCGTCTCGCGCGAATTCGGCTCGTGGCTGTTTTTGGGCGCGATCTTCACCACGCTCGACCTGCCGCGCGACGAGGCCGATGTCGACCATTGCGGTTCATGCCAGGCGTGCCTCGATATCTGCCCGACGGCTGCATTCCCGGCTCCCTACAAGCTCGATGCACGGCGCTGCATCTCCTATCTCACGATCGAGAACAAGGGCGTAATCCCGCACGAATTCCGCACCGCGATCGGCAACCGCATCTATGGCTGCGATGATTGCCTTGCGGTGTGTCCCTGGAACAAGTTCGCGCAAATGGGGCGCGAGACGAAGCTTGCCGCCCGCGAGGAATTGCGCGCACCTCGACTTGCTGAACTCGCCCGGCTCGATGACGCGGCGTTTCGCGTTTTCTTCTCCAAATCGCCGGTCAAGCGCATCGGCCGCGACCGCTTTATCCGCAATGTGCTGATCGCGATCGGCAACTCCGATGACGCGGCTTTGGCTGGAGAAGCCGGGCGGCTGCTTGACGATGCTAGCCCGTTGGTCCGCGGCGCTGCAGTATGGGCGCTGTCGCAATTGCTGGAGCGCGAGGAGTTTGAGACATTGGCAGTGAGAGCATTGGCGGCCGAAGCAGACGACGGCATCCGTGAAGAATGGCGGCGGGGGCGCCAGCCCCAGGATGCGCCATGATGGAGACGGCTTGCTTGCCTCTCCCTGTTGGTGGGAGAGCGGAAGACAGCCCCGCGATCCGTGCTAGTACGCGTTCCTCATGCGTCTCTCCTTGACCACCTGGAATATCAATTCGGTACGCCTGCGCATCAACCTCGTCGCCAAATTCATCAAGGCGGCAAGGCCCGATGTGCTCTGCCTGCAGGAGACCAAATGCATCGACGACGCGTTTCCCTTGAAGCGTTTCAGACGCCTCGGCTACGAGCACGTCGCGCTGAACGGGCAGAAGGGCTATCACGGCGTCGCGGTGATCTCGAAGCTGCCGTTCGAGACCACGGACGTCCGCACCTTCTGCGACAAGATCGATTCGCGCCATATCTCGGTCGCGTTCGGCGAGAAGGCACAGCTCGCAAAGCCGCTGGTCGTACATAATTTCTACGTTCCCGCCGGCGGCGACATTCCCGATCCCGCGCTGAACGCGAAATTCGAGCACAAGCTGCAATTTCTCGACGAGATGAAGGCCTGCGAGCCACTGCATCCGCGCGGCGAGGATCGGCACGTCCTGGTCGGCGATCTCAATGTGGCGCCGCACGAGAACGACGTGTGGTCGCACAAGCAATTGTTGAAAGTCGTCTCGCATACCCCGATCGAATGCGAAAAGCTTCTGGCGGCGCAGGCCCATGGCGGGTGGTGTGACGTCGCACGGATGCGGATTCCGCTTTCAGAGAAGGTCTATACGTGGTGGAGCTATCGCGCCGCCGACTGGACCGTCGGCGATCGCGGCCGGCGGCTCGATCACATCTGGGTGTCGCGCGCGCTGAAAGATGCCGTCAGCGATTTCCGGATCTTGCGCGACGCGCGCGGCTGGGACCGGCCATCAGACCACGTGCCGGTGACGGTGATGCTCGAGGTGTGATGCCTTCGTCGTCCCGGCGAAGGCCGGGACCTATAACCACCGATGGTCGTTGTTGCAGAAGCGGTCAGCCATCGTGCCCCAAGAAAGGCCGCGGCGTATGGGTCCCGGCCTTCGCCGGGACGACCGCCAATCGTGAAATCAAGTGCTGAGCTTGGCGCCCGCCATCAAGATGTCGCTGGCGATCTGGCTGGAGCGGCTGGCGAAGGCGTCGCGCAGCCTTCGCGCGGCGGCGGGATCGCTTTCCAGAACGCGCTGAAACAGGCTGCGCGCGACCCGAATGACCGAGGATTGTTCCAGCGCGATCGCACTCGATGGCCGCTGCATCGCCACGATCAGGGCGAGCTCACCGATCAACGCATCGGGACCCGCGATAGTCGAGGCGCCGGCGCCATTCTCGATCCGGAATGCGCCGCGCTGAACAACAAATCCCGCGTCCGCTTCATCGCCCGCGCTGAACAGCACCACGCCGCGCGCAACTACGCGCTGCTCGGAACCGATCGCCAGCATGCGTAGCGCATCCGTGCCTAACAGTCGCAGCGTCGGGACGCGCTCCAACAGCGCCACATCGTCTTCGATCGACATTCAGAACCAGTGATCGAGAAAAGAAAATTGCTTCTAATCGCTAATTGAAAAATCGTATCACGGCACCAGCTTGTAGCCACCGGCTTCCGTCACCAGGATCTCGGGATTGGCGGCGTCTTTCTCGATCTTCTGGCGCAGCCGGTAGATATGGGTTTCCAGAGTGTGCGTGGTGACGCCCGAATTATAGCCCCACACTTCCTGCAGCAGCGTCTCGCGCGACACCGGCATCTGGCCCGCCCGGTAAAGGAAGCGCAGAATCGCGGTTTCCTTCTCGGTCAGCCGCACCTTGCGCGCGTTGGCACCGGTCAGCATCTTGGAGCCGGGACGGAAGCTATAGGGTCCAACCGAAAACACCGCGTCTTCGCTGGCTTCGTGCTGGCGAAGCTGGGCGCGGATGCGCGCCAGCAGCACCGCAAACCGAAATGGCTTGGCGACGTAGTCATTGGCGCCGGACTCGAGGCCCAGGATGGTGTCCGAATCGGTGTCGTGCCCGGTCAGCATAATGATCGGGGCCTTGAAACCGCCCTTGCGCAGAGAGCGCACGACTTCGCGGCCGTCGGTATCCGGCAATCCGACATCCATCAGCACGAGATCGGGCGAATTCGCCTTGGCAGCACTGGCGCCCTTGGCGCCGGTATCGACGGCTGAGGCCTCGAACTCATCGTGCAGCGACAATTGCTCCACCAACGTATCGCGCAGATCGGTATCGTCATCTACGATCAGGATCTTGCGGGCATTGGCCATAGGTACAATCCTCTTGGGGCGACGGATGCCAACGGAAGCGGCTGGAGCCAGGTTTGGCAACGTCGGGGGTCGTCCAGTGTCGATTCGTCTTGACGTAGTGGGCTGTTACCGATTCTCAAGCCGCAACGTACTCTACTCCAGAATTTCCAGGTGTTTAGATGAATGTCCTGTAATGAGCAAAAGGCGGCGGGCAGGGCCGTTGGCTAAATCAGGGATTCTATGAAAAGACGCTTTATTCCAATTACTTATGAAAAAACTTCGCGCGGCCGGCCGCTTTCCGCGATCACGATTCGCGCCGCCGCCGGCAATCCTTGCCGGGGCTGGCTGACGGCGGGCGGGCGCACGATCCGGGTCGCGCTGGGACGCAGCGGCATCCAGGCCAATAAACGCGAGGGGGATGGCGGGACGCCGAAGGGCACATTCTACCCGCGCAAATTATGGTGGCGCGCCGACCGCCACCCGCAACCGCGCACCTTGCTGCCGGTCCGCGCCATCGCTGCTGAGGATGCCTGGTGTGAGGATCCGAGCGACAGGCACTACAACAGGCCGGTGCGGCCGGATCGCGATCGCGGCGGCGACCGCTTGCGCCGCGAGGATCACCTCTATGATTTCATCATCGAGATCAATCACAACTCTAATCCGCGCGTCGCCGGGCGCGGCAGCGCGGTGTTCCTGCATTTGGCGCGCGACAATTTTGGGCCGACGGCCGGCTGCGTCTCGATGACGAAATCGGCGATGCTGCATTTGCTGCAACGGCTGGGGCCGGACACCCGGATCGTGATTGGATGAAGAGTGCGAGGCGCCTGAAATGCTCGACAGAAATCAAATAGCGGCCGCGTCAAACACCCTGAACGATCATTGGCGCGCCGGGACCAAGCTTGACCGTCTCGATGCCTCGTTCCGTCCGCGTGACCGCGCCGAGGGCTACGCGATCCAGGCCGAGATTGAACGCACTTCGGGGGGAAAGCTGTTCGGCTGGAAAATCGCGGCCACCAGCGAGGCCGGACAGAAGCACATCAATGTCGATGGCCCGATGGTGGGACGCATCCTGTCAGATACCGTCATCCCCGATGGCGGCGCGGCCTCGATGGCGGGAAACGAGATGCGCGTCGCCGAGCCTGAATTTGCCTTCCGCATGAAGGCGGATTTGCCGCCGCGTGCGGCGCCCTATGGCGTGCGCGAGGTGCTCGATGCCGTCGGCGCGCTGCATCCGGCGATCGAAATCCCGGATTCAAGATTTGCGGAATTCGTCACAGCCGGCGCGGCCCAGATCATCGCCGACAATGCCTGCGCGCATTTGTTCGTGCTCGGGGCGCCCGCGAGATCAAGCTGGCGTGAACTTGACCTGATAGAGGAAAGACCCGTCATCACCATGCGCGACAAACGATTCGTCGGTCACGGCAGAAACGTGCTCGGCGATCCCAGAGTTGCGCTCGCGTGGTGCGCCAACGAATTGCGTCAGCTCGGGCTGACGCTAAGGGCGGGCGAGGTGGTGACGACCGGAACCTGTCATCCGCCACTGCCCATTCAATCGGGCGATCTGGTCGCAGCCGATTTCGGCTCGCTCGGCAAGGTGTCGGTGGCGTTCAACTAGGCGGGAATTCGTGGTACGCGCGTTATCTGGCTCGCGCGAGTGTTGCACCGACCGCCGCAATTGCGGCCAGAATCCGGGAGACGAGACAATGAACGATCAGGTCAAGTTGGATGAGATCACGCCCGCGCTCTCCGCGAAGGAAGCCGAGAACATGATCACCACGAACTTGCCCCCGATCGATCATCACGGCGAGACAGTGGAGCAGGTTGGCCAGAATTCCATTCGACTGCGGCTGCCTTACGATCGGAAATTCATGGGGACGGAGCCTTGGCAGGACGGCAGCGGCCAGGTGTTTTCAGGGCCCATGGTGATGGGGTTCGCCGACACTGCGATGTATTGCTGCGTCATGGCGGCGATGGGCACCGGCGTTATTCCAGTGATGGCCAACCTCAACATTACCTTTCTCAGGCCTGCGCGCGCGGCCGATCTGATCGCCGAGGCTCGCATCGTCCGACGTGGCGGCCGGCTGCATTATCTGGAATGCTGGCTCACGTCGGAGGGCGAGGCCGAGCCTTGTGCGCACATCACGTCGACTTATCGCGTATCGAAGCGCTGAGGATTGTCGCACGCGCCCCGAAAATCGCCGAGCCGATGCGCACGTGGGTGGCGCCGAGTTGAATGGCAATCGCGAAGTCAGCACTCATGCCCATCGACAGATTTTTCAGTCCGTTACGCGCGGCGATTTTCGCGGTAAGCGCGAAATGCGGCGCCGGTGCCTCATCGACCGGCGGAATGCACATCAGGCCGGAAACGGTCAGGCCGTAGGTTTCGCGGCAGCTTTTGATGAAGTCGTCGGCCTCGCCGGGTGCAATGCCCGCCTTTTGCGGCTCCTCGCCGGTATTGATCTGAACGAACAATTCGGGCCGCTTTTTCTGAGAGTCGATTTCCTTGGCTAATGCTTGGCAAATGCTCGCCCGGTCGACCGAATGGATGGCGTCGAACAGCGCAACGGCCTCCTTCGCCTTGTTGGATTGCAGCGGCCCGATCAGATGCAGCGCGATCCCTGGATGGGCCGACATTAACGGCGGCCACTTGGCCTTGGCTTCCTGCACGCGATTTTCGCCGAAGACGCGCTGTCCGGCCTCGATAATAGGCGCGATCGCCTCGGCCCCGAAGGTTTTGGACACTGCAATCAACTCGACCGACGTGCGATCGCGGCGCGCTTGCTTGCAGGCGCGCAAGATCTCCTGCTCCGCCGTGGCGAGCGCGCTTGGTGAACGTGCGGTTACGATCGTTGGATTTTCGGACTTCATGTCATCTGATGATCGCGGATTTACAGGAGTAGCTCCAATTTTACCTAGTTCGGGAAAGGCTTTTTGAATCCTCCCTGTACCTTGGTACGGGGATAGGGAAACAGGGATGTCAGCGTCAGTCTCAACCGCAAGACAGCGAAACTCAAGCAGCTTCTCGGAGTCCGCGCGCGGCTGGCGTTGCTGGCGATAATTCTGGTGGCGCCCTCGATGTTCGAACGCACCCGTTCGCTCGAGGACGCCCGTTCCAAGTAGCTCGTGCTCGCTTCCGCGGAATCGCGGGCCTTGCGAAACAGAGCGCCGAGGCGCAACGCGAAGTCATCTGCTCGGTCGAGACGGAGCTGAAATCGGCCGCCTATATCCGTGCCTCGGCCGGCGGCGTCAGCCGCAGCTGCGACCTCCAGCGCGCCAGCCTGCATCTGCCCTGGATACGCAATCTGCTGATTGTCGGCAAAGACGACCGCGTTCAATGCGCGACAACCAACATGCTAGTCGGTCTCGATCTCAGCGACCGCGCCTATTTCAAGAAGGCACGGGAGACCCGCAGCCTTGTCTTCAGCGACTTTCTGCTCGCCAAATCCAACAGCCAGCCGATCATGATGTCGGCCTATCCGGTGGCCGCGATCGATGGCGACGGCGATTCCGTCTTCTCGCGGGTATCAATCTCGATTGGATGTCGAAGCTGATGAGCAATCTCGGCGGCAGGCCGGGAATTTCCGCTGTGCTGGTCGATAGCGCCGGTACGGTGATGGCGGCGCCCGAGGATCAGGCCAGCTTGATCGGCCGGGCGCTCGATACGGTGCCGCTATTGTCAGCCATCGCCGAAAAGGCGATCGGTTCGCATGAGCCGCAAGGATCGCTTTCGTTCGTCGCCGCCGACGGATCGAGGCACACGGTGAACTTTGCACGTATCGCAGACACCAAATCGCGCCTGATCGTCAACATCGACGAAGCCAGGGTGACTGCCGCGATCAACCGCGACATTCATACCGCTTATCTGCAACTCGGATTCGTCTGCCTGTTCGTGCTGCTCGGCGCGTTGATCGCCGCGGAGAAGCTCATTATCGCGTCAATCGAAATGATGGCGGCGACGGCGAAACGCTTCGGCCAGGGCGACTGGTCGGCGCGCGCACCGGGAGGCCGGCTGCCGGCTGAATTCGCACCATTGGCGCGTGCTCTGAACGCCATGGCGGCGTAGCTCGGCCAGCGCGAGCGCGAACCGGTCGCGAGCAACGATCATCCAACCGTGATCGCGCCGGTCGACATGCTTTCCGGTCTCGCCAACCGCCGCGGCTTCGAGAGCCGGCTGGATTTCGAATGGATGAAGGCCCAGCAATATGACTGCGAGCTGTCGCTGCTGACGATCGACGTCGACCATTTCAAGCTCTACAACGACAGCTATGGCCATCCCGAAGGCGACGCCTGTCTCTCCCGGCTCGGCGAAACGCTGTTCGGAATTGCCGCAGAGACCATGGGCTTTGCCGGCCGCTATGGCGGTGAGGAGTTTTGCCTGCTACTGCCGAATACTGCCTCGAGCCGCGCGGTCGAGATCGGCGAGACCGTCCGCGCAGCGGTTCGCAATCTTGCCATGCCGCATGCGACCTCCAGCCATCAGCAAGTCACGGTCAGTATCGGCGTGGCGTACGCCCGCCCGAACGAGGGCTTGCGGCCGGGCGATCTGATCGAAGCGGCGGATGCGGCGCTCTACGCAACCAAGCATCGCGGCCGCAACACCGTGGTCGAGCACGGTTCCGGGCGGATCAAGTATCCCGGCGGCGAGATCGCGATGGCGAGCTAACTCGCCAGCTCTTGATTCAGTTCGTTTTCGCTCACGACCCGGTTGCGCCCCGTCTTCTTGGCAAGATAGAGCGCGCGGTCGCAGCGATCGATCAGGTCGGCCATGGTCTCGCCGAACTGAAACTGTGCGACCCCGATCGAAACCGTAATGCCCGGAAGAATCTCGCCGGTCGAGCGGCGGGTGATCTGACATTCCGAGATCGAGCGGCGAATACGCTCGGCGACCGTCGCGCAGACGGCGAGATCGGCGCCAGGGAAAACGGCGATCAGCTCTTCCCCGCCATATCGCGCCGGCAGGTCGACGTCCCTGACACGTTCGCGCAGGGCCTTTGCCACTAGCCGCAGCACCTGGTCGCCGACCCCATGGCCGAAATCGTCGTTGAACCGCTTGAAGTGGTCAATGTCGATCAGGAGAATGCTGAGCGCTTCTCCCTTTTCCATCGCCGCCATCTGGGCGCGGCGAAAGAACTCCTCGAGCGCCCAGCGGTTCGGCAAACCCGTCAGCGTGTCGGTCTTGGCCCGCTCCTCCGATTTGTTCAGCGAGTCGCGGATCGTATCCAGCTCGCGGGTTTTCTCGCCGAAACTCGCCTCCAGCTTGGCCGCGCGCGCCGCTGCCTTCGCCAGTTCGCTCATCAAACTCTCAACCAGCGGCCTCGGATCGAGGCCGGCCCCGGTCCGGTCGGCGACATCGCTGATGGCCTGCATTTGCGTGCGATTGTCAGCAATGGCGGTCGTCAGGAACTGCTTGGCGGACGACATCACCGAATGGAGCTGCTGTGATGCGTTGTTGAGGGCGACGTCCTCGGGAACGATTTGCGATCCGGCGTAGGTCGTGAACAGGTCGTGATTGGTGGCGGTGTCGAACTTTCGCTTGTTGCCGATCAGGATATCGATCGTGCGCTTGAGTTCGGAAGACGCACCGAGGCAGTATTTGAACCAGACTTGGAAATTGTTGGGCGTCGGCGGCACGCGCTGCTCGGCCATCAGCCGCATCGCCTTTTCCGCGACGGAGGTCGCGTACTCGAAATCAAGCTCCTCGAATGCGGCGACCGTCACGGCTTGAGATGGCTTTCTGTGGAGAGACTACGCGCTCGTTTGGAAGGCAATTTCCCACGGAAATCTTAACCTCGCCTCAACCGGGCACCCTCGTCGAGCCACGGGCATGGCGGCGAAGGGCGGGTGTCATCCTCCAACCCGTTGACCCAACAACCGCTTTTGTGGCCTAGTCCGCCGTCCTTTAGACCGCCAAATCCGCGAAAACCGCTGCGATTCCATGACCTCCGAACGCTACAACGCCCGCGAATCCGAGCCGCGCTGGCAACGCCAGTGGGACGAAAAGGCGATTTTCGCCTCCAAAAACGACGATCAGCGCCCGAAATATTACGTGCTCGAGATGTTCCCCTATCCGTCCGGGCGCATCCATATCGGACACGTCCGCAACTACACGCTCGGCGACGTGCTTGCGCGCTACATGCGCGCCAAGGGCTTTAACGTGCTGCACCCGATGGGCTGGGACGCGTTCGGGCTGCCGGCGGAGAACGCCGCCATCGAGCGCAAGGTCGCACCCAAGGCGTGGACCTACGACAACATCGCCGCCATGAAGAAGCAGCTGCGCTCGATCGGGCTTTCGCTCGACTGGAGCAGAGAGTTCGCGACCTGCGATCCCTCCTATTACAAGCATCAGCAGAAACTGTTCCTCGACTTTCTGAAGGCTGGGCTGGCCGAGCGCGAGAAACGCAAGGTGAACTGGGACCCCGTCGACATGACCGTGCTTGCCAACGAGCAGGTGATCGACGGCCGCGGCTGGCGCTCCGGCGCCGTGGTCGAGCAGCGCGAGATGAACCAGTGGGTCTTCAAGATCACCAAATACTCGCAGGAGCTTTTGGACGCGCTCGATACACTCGACCGCTGGCCGGACAAGGTGCGGCTGATGCAGCGCAATTGGATCGGCCGGTCCGAAGGCCTGCTGGTCCGCTTCGCGCTGGATCCAGCGACAACGCCCGCCGGCGAAACCGAACTCAGGATTTTCACGACGCGTCATGACACGCTGTTCGGCGCCAAATTCATGGCGATCGCACCGGATCACCCGCTGGCGCAGGCCGCGGCTGCGAAAAACCCTGCGCTCGCGGCGTTCATCGCGGAGGCGAAGCGTCACGGCACCGCGCAGGAAATCATCGACACCGCGGAAAAACTCGGCTTCGACACTGGCATCAAGGCAATCCATCCGTTCGATCCGAACTGGAAGCTGCCGGTCTATGTCGCGAACTTCGTGCTGATGGAATACGGCACCGGGGCGATCTTCGGCTGCCCCGCGCACGACCAGCGCGACCTTGATTTCGTCAACAAATACGGTCTCGGCAATACGCCGGTGGTGTGCCCACCGGACGTCGATCCGAAATCCTTCGTCATCACCGACACCGCCTATGACGGCGACGGCCACATGATCAATTCGCGCTTCCTCGACGGCATGACCATCGAGCAAGCCAAGCAAGAGATCGCGAAGCGGCTGGAAGGCGAACTCCGCGGCAACGCGCCGGTTGGCGAGCGCCAGGTGAATTTTCGCCTGCGCGACTGGGGCATCTCGCGGCAGCGCTACTGGGGCTGCCCGATCCCGGTGATCCATTGCGATAAATGCGACGTGGTGCCGGTGCCCGACGCCGACTTGCCGGTGACGCTGCCGGAGGATGCAACCTTCGACAGACCCGGCAACGCGCTCGACCATCATCCGACCTGGAAGCACGTCATTTGCCCGAAATGCGGCGGCAAAGCTCAGCGCGAAACCGACACCATGGACACGTTCGTGGATTCGTCCTGGTATTTCGCGCGCTTCACCGATCCTTGGAACGATCAGGCCCCGACCACACCTGACGTCGTCAACCGGATGATGCCGGTCGACCAATATATCGGCGGCGTGGAGCACGCCATCCTGCATCTGCTCTATAGCCGCTTCTTCATCCGCGCAATGAAGGCGACCGGCCATATCAACATGAAGGAACCGTTCGCCGGCATGTTCACTCAGGGCATGGTGGTGCACGAGACCTATCAAAAGGCCGACGGCAGTTACGTTACGCCGGCGGAGGTGAGGATCGAGACTGGCGCCAATGACCGCCGCGCGTTCCTGATCGAGACCGGCGAAGAGGTCGCAATCGGCGCGATCGAAAAGATGTCGAAGTCCAAGTACAACACGGTCGACCCCGACGATATCATCGCGACCTACGGTGCCGACGTCGCGCGCTGGTTCATGCTGTCGGACTCACCGCCTGACCGTGACGTGATTTGGAGCGACGAGCGGGTACAGGGCGCCTCGCGTTTCGTGCAGCGGCTATGGCGGCTGGTCAATGAGTCAGCCGATACCGCCCGGTCAGCGCCGGCGGCGCGGCCAACGTCCTTCGGTTTCGACGCACTCGTACTCCGCAAGGCGGCTCATGGCGCGCTGGACAAAGTCTCCTCCGGTATCGAGCGGCTGCATTTCAATGTCTGCCTCGCCTATATAAGGGAATTTTCGAATGCGTTGGGCGACGTGCTGGCACGCAAGGAACCGGCGCCAGACCTGGCCTGGGCCGTCCGGGAGGCTGTGGTCATCCTGGTTCAACTGTGCGCGCCCATGATGCCGCATCTGGCCGAGGAGTGCTGGACCGTGCTCGGCCAACCGGGGCTGGTTTCGGAAGCCGATTGGCCCCAAATCGAACGCGATTTGCTGGTTGAAGACACGGTAACGCTGGTGGTCCAGGTCAACGGCAAGAAACGCGGGGATGTCACGGTGGCCAGGGATGCGCAGAACGTGGAAATTGAGGCTGCCGTTTTGGCCCTCGATGCGGTAAAATTGGCTCTCGGCGGCAAGACCGTCCGCAAGGTGATCGTTGTTCCCATGAGGATCGTGAATGTCGTTGGCTAGCATCCGCATCGCCGTCCGGTTCGTTGTCGCGGCCGCCTTGGCGGCGCTGACGGCCGGCTGTTTCCAGCCCATGTATGCCGAGCATGCCGACGGGACGCCCGGTCTCCGCGACAAGCTGATGACGGTCGATCTGCCGCCGGTAGACAAACCCAACGCGTCGCGAGATGCCCGGATCGGGGTGGAAATTCGTAACGCACTGGCGTTCAAGCTTTACGGCAACGCCACCGGCGCGCCGCCGCTCTATAAGCTGGTGCTGCGCTTCGGCACCAGCCGTTCGTCGCTGATGATCGATCCGGCTACCGCGCTGCCGACCAGCGAGACCTACGGCATCGACGCACAATACAACCTGATCGAGATCGCGACCGACAAATCGGTGATGACCGGCACGACGTTCTCGCGCGTGTCCTACGACATGCCCGGTTCCTACCAGCGCTTCGCCCGCTCCCGCGCCTTACGCGACGCCGAGGATCGCGCCGCCCAGGAAATCGCGGAAAGGATCCAGACCAGGCTGGCGTCGTTCTTCGTCGCCGGGACCTGATCTTGGTCGCGCTGCGCGGAAAGGACATCGACGCCTTTCTCGCCCGGCCCGATCCGGGCCGTCCGATCATCCTGCTCTATGGTCCCGACGCCGGTCTGGTGCGCGAGCGCGCAGATGCGCTGCTGGCGTCCGCGGTCGACGATCCCAGCGATCCCTTCTCGCTGGTGAAACTCGACGGTGACGAATTGTCCGCCGAGCCGTCGCGGCTGGTAGATGAGGCGATGACGGTGCCGCTGTTCGGCGGCCGCCGCGCCATCCGCGTCCGGGCCGGCTCGCGCAGTTTTGCTGGCGGAGTCGATACGCTCGCCGATTTACCCCTCAAGGATTGCCGCATCGTCATCGAAGCCGGCGAGCTGCGGCCGGAATCGCCGCTGCGCAAGGCCTGTGAGCGCGCCAAGACCGCGGTCGCGATCGCCTGCTATCCCGACGGCGACCGCGAGCTTTCGAAATTGATCGACGATGAGCTGCGGATCGCGAATTTGCAGATCGCGCCGGATGCGCGCGCAACGCTGATGGCGCTCTTGGGCGGCGACCGCCAGGCCTCGCGCAACGAGCTTCGCAAGCTCACCCTTTACGCCCACGGCAGCGGCGAGGTGACGTTCGACGATGTGATGGCCGTGGTTGCGGACGCCTCCGAGTTGAAACTCGATCCGATCGTGGATGGTGCGTTTGCCGGCAAGCCCGACCTGGTCGAGAGCGAATTCGCCAAGGCCATGGTGGCCGGCACCTATCCCGGCGTCATCATCTCGGCCGCGCAGCGTCAGGCAGCCTGGCTGCATAAATCGGCGCTGGCGGTTGCCGAGGGAACGCCGGTCCCAACCCTGCTCGAGGGTGGGTTCCCGCGTTTGCATTTTTCGCGAAAGTCGGCGGTCGAAACCGCGCTGCGCAATCTTAACGCCGCCCGGCTGGCCTCGATCATCGATCTGCTCGCCACCGCCGCGCTCGACATGCGTAAGCAGCCGGCGATTGCCGCCGCCATCGCGCAGCGTGCGCTGCTGTCGATCGCGGCCAATGCGAAACGGCGGGGGTAGTTTGCGAGCGGGCTATCCACCTCCCTCGCTGCGTTCAACCTCCCCGCGCCAATCTGCGCATGACCTCGTCGAGCTGCTCGAGGTTGCGGTAGCTGATCTGCACGGTGCCGCCGGGATCGCGGTGATGGACGCCGACCTTGAGCCCCAGCGCGTCGCTAACCCGCTTCTCCAGCGCCGCCGTATCGGCGTCCTTGGTCTTGCCGCCGCGCACCTTCTGCGGCTTGCGCTCGGGCACTCCCTCGACATGGGCCAGCGCCTCGGCCTGACGCACGTTGAGGCCCTCCTCGACGATGCGCTTGGCGGCAGCCAGCGGATCCGGCACCCCGATCAGCGCCCGGGCATGACCCGCCGACAACTGGCCCGAGGCGATATAGGCCTGCACCTCGGCCGGCAGCTTGGTCAGCCGCATCATGTTGGCGACATGGCTGCGGCTCTTGCCGACGATCTTTGCAATATCTTCCTGGCCGCGTTTGAACTCGCCGGCCAGCGCGTGATAGCCCTGCGCCTCCTCCATCGCATTGAGGTCTTCGCGCTGCACGTTCTCGATGATCGCGAGTTGGAGCGCGTCGCTATCGCTGACTTCGACCGGAACGATCGGCACCTCGTGCAGGCCAGCGGCCTGCGAGGCGCGCCAGCGGCGCTCGCCGGCGATGATCTCGAAGCGGTCCTGCGTGCCCTTCACCGGCCGTACCACGATCGGCT
>Ga0210401_10001875_pt1 | contig 23863 bp, 20 predicted proteins | sample IncBWH32MmetaG_FD_150866 | JGI IMG/M metagenome (GOLD analysis project Ga0210401, IMG submission 150866) | Forest soil microbial communities from Barre Woods Harvard Forest LTER site, Petersham, Massachusetts, United States - Inc-BW-H-32-M | ecosystem: Environmental > Terrestrial > Soil >... | reverse complement strand
CGACTGCTTCGCAAATGCGAAGCCATCACTCCGCTCAGGATGACAACCCCGGTCGGTCTGACCCCACTGACTGGCCAGACCAAAATACGAAGGCCGGAACTCCGGAATTGCTTCCGGTCCCGGCCTGCGCTTACTTCAACTTGTGGTTTAAGGTTCTTCGCTAATTACTCGGAGCCGTGTTAGCTGCGCTGGTCGGACTCACCGCGCCGGCATTGTTGTAACGCGTCAGTCGCGGAAAGAATGGCGTCACTTCAAACGGCATCTTGTCCCGGGCTGAGGTGATGGCCACGGGCGCGGTCTTAATCAGCTCTACGTGATCATCCCAGGGGTTCAGTTTTACTCGACCGCCCATGGGCAGAGCCGCAATCTGGTCGAGTTTGTTTGGATCCAATGCGGGGGCTGAATTCATTAGCGCTGCCATGCGATCAATCCCTCCCTTGCCGTCCGTGAAGCTGTTTCCTAAATGGGGCATGAGCAACGCGGATAGTGCCGGTCCGCGCGCGGACAATTGCTTCAGAAACAAGCCTGCGACGTCCATTTTCTGGCTGTAAGGTGAATTCTTCAGGAGGTCCATCGCCTTCTTGTCGGCTGCAATTTCCTCTTCCGGCACGTGCCTGAAACCCAGGTTCTGGTAGGTCGACTCATCGGAAAAGAGCATGCGATCGCTGAAGGCGTACTTGCTGCCCAAGTTATGTCCCAGGACAATGTGTGCCAGTTCATGCGAGAGCACCATAGCGAGACTGGCCTCGTCAGGAAGGACATCGATCAGTCCGCGACTGACGATGATCGTATTGCCCACACTGAACGTTTCCAGCGGGCAGGTCAGCATCACCCGCGTCCGGACCGGGCGCGGCAACTCGATGTTATTGGTAACTTCGAGATTATTCACGACGGTCTGCAGGATCTTGTCCACGTCGCCTTCAGGAGCAAGCAGCCCCGCATTCTGCAACCTCTCGACCACATTGTCTTCCGCCTGTTGCTGCCACTGCCGCTGGGCCTGCAGCGGAGAAGCGTCCTGCGCTGCGGCGCTGTCATCTTTCACCGAAGAATCCACCAGGACCTGCGTCAGCTCATCTTCCTTGCCGTTCTTTTTCAAGTCGTAGCCCCAGATGCGGGTCTGCGCCTTGAACGCTATCTTGTCCTTGGCCCCATAACTGAAGTCCCCCTCTTCGCTGTAGATGTAAGCCGGCACCCAGTAGCTCGGGATCAAGTTCAGGCGCCAGCTATCCATGTGGAAGTAGTACGCATTTCGCGGCTGCGGAGCGTAGGTGCCATTCAACCGCACGATGTTGAAGTCTTTGTCTTCTACCCAGATGCGGCCCAGGAAACGTCCCTTGCCGGTACCTTTTTTCGGGGTCACGTCGAACACGATGCAGCGGACATCACCCACAAATTCGCGGTGGACGTACTTGAACTCATAGTGCGCCCGGTCGAACTCCTCGCGATCGGCGAAGATCATCCATGAGAAGCCCAGGGGTTTGTATTCAAACTTAAATAGTTTGGTGACTCCGCCCAGCATGCGGCGCTGGAAGCTGGTGTCATTGGAGAGATAATCCTGCCGGCCGCTATCGGCCAAGTCCATACGCCCGAAGAAGTAGTGATCTTCTTTGGGCACGGGTCCGAGTTGCGGGTCGTTGGTCAGGTTCTGCAAATACGTCTCCATCAGTGGTGTCCGAGTCTTCAGCGTTTCCATCAGCGCATGCTCACGCGCGATGGCGCGATCCACAACCTGGTCCATGGTCGTGGGAGCGCCCGCGACTATTCCGCCTGCGGCCCGTGCTGGGCCGGCGGGCATCGGAGTTGTCGGCTGCGGAGCCGGCGTCGTGACGGACTGCGCCGACGGCGTTGGAAGTGAAGGCAATTGTCCCGCCGGCTCCTGTGCCATTGCGGTCAGTGCGATCACCAGGAAAGCGGTGACCTTCCATTTGCAAATACGCATGACTCTGGTCCTCTCTCTTTATCCTTCTTTTCTTCGATGCGTTTCTCAATACGCCAGTTGGAACACCACATGCACGATCGCTGTCGAATCCACTGCCGAACCATTGCGCAGCGCTGGCTTGAACCGCATTTTGCTGGCTGCCGCAATCGCGGCTTCATCCAGCCCATGTCCGAGACCGCGAACCACGCGGTTCACATGCAGCTGTCCGTTGGCGCCAAACATCACTTCCAGTAAGACTTCGCCCTGCAGTTTCAGCTGACGCGCCTCATCTGTGTAGACCGGGTTGGGCTTGTAGTTAATCTCAACCGGGGTGGTCGGTGGGCCGCTGTCTACCGGTACCGTCTTCACTCCGCCCTGAGCAGCTTGTTGTGCGCTAAAGCCCGCAGTCTGAACTGTTGAACCTCTTCCGTTGGTGCGGCCGTCACTTTGCCCGGCCTGCGCGATGCCGTTGCCAAAGCCTGCACTGGCGATTGTGCCCTTGACACCGTTCGCGCCGCCTGCGCCATTACCATTGCCCGGGCCCTGGGGCAAATCAAACGCGCCGGTGTTAGCAGCAACCAGGCGGGCGCCTTCTTTACCTTGTCCCTTAATGCCGTTGGGATCGCCAAAGCCTCCGGTTTGCACCTTCTGGATGGGGGCATTGACCGTCGGAGCGGCGGAGCTGCCAAACTCCCCGGTGTGCACGATCAGTGTGGGACGAGCTCCGGAAACCTGCTTCAAAACCGTCGGAGTAAAATTGTTCACCGCAATCTTCGGAGGTGCCATGTCGGGCTGTTGTGGACGCCGAGCTCGAATCTCGCGTGGCACAGTCAGCTTCGGCTTTTCAAAAATCGGTGCTCGAGGCAATAACTTGGCGTGCACTATGACCGGAGGCGTCTTTACGATAAACGGCTCCGGCTGCAAACTGGGCATTGGGATCAGCTCGGTAACATGATACGTCCGTGCCAGCGACAGCCGGTCGGGCCAAATCAAGCCCATGTTAATCAGTAGGATCACCAGAAGAACCTGGAGGCCGTAGCTGCTCGCCACGGTGCGCCAATCCATCTTGCGCTCCGGCAGAAGTCCCAACTGAACACTGTTAGGCGTAGCCATTCATAAGCTCCAAAAGGGGGACCCAGTCCTGGGGAGCGCACACCGGGTGGAAGCTTCAAATTACGGGAGAAGGGCCAATGGGTAAACGTGTCGCCAGCGGTTGTACCTTGGTAATCAGTCGCCGCCCGAGAGCGGAATTTCCCAGGAAGGTCCTGCAAACTCAGACTCTATGGGAGCGTCGCCAGGAAAATCCATAGAAAACAGGGATCCCAGCCAGAATTACCAGGCTGCCTAGGGCCGAATTACGAAGATTGTCGGTGAATGTGTAGTAAAGCAGGAGGCCGGAAGCCAGCACGAATAAGCTGGGCACGAAAGGATAGCCCCACACCCGGTAAGGTCGCACAGCGTCCGGTTCGCGCCATCGGAAAATGAACAGACTGCTAGCCGTGATCATGTAGAACAACCACTCGGAGAAGATAGCAAGGGAGAAAAACTGCCGGAAGGTCCCCCCTGAGAGAAGAAGAATGATGGAAAGGATCGCCTGGACCACCAGGGCCGTAGCAGGCGTATGAAAACGAGGATGCACTTTCGCGAGAGAAGAGAAGAAATAACGATCACGGGCCACGGCGAATGGCATACGCCCGCCGCTCATGATGGTGCCGTTCATCGCGACCAGCATGGAGAGAGCCATGCCCGCGGAAACGATGCTTGCGCCCATGCGGCCCAGGACCAGCGCTAAAGCGTCCGACGCTGGGCGTTGCGAAGCGGCTATCGCAGCCGCAGGTAGCACGTACTGAACGGCTGCGTTGACCGAAATGTACAGAGCCCCCACTACGGCGACACCGGCAATCAACGCGATGGGCAGACTGCGCTCCGGATTCCGCACCTCACCCGCAACCATGTTCAAGTCATTCCAGCCGTCATAAGCCCACAACGCCGCGACCAGAGCTGCCATGAATCCTGCGAATCCACCTTTGGCCCCTAGATAACTGCCGGCAAAGTTCGCCCAACTCCCACCGCTGTAGGAGAACCCTGCGACCACGATGCCGACAATGATGCTGACCTTCAACACCGTGAAAATTAGTTGGAACTCGCCGGCTTTCTTGATGCCGATGTAGTTGAGGAACGTCACCAGGATCACCGCCGTGACAGCAACGGCTTGCCCGTAGGAAACGCGAAAGGGCATTTGGATGAAATCGCTGGCAAAGAACGCAAAGACGGAAAACGTTCCGAGAACGCGGACAATTCCGGTAGCCAGAGTGGCGATCGACGCGGGTTTCGAGATCAGAAACCAGGTCCACGCATCGAGGAAGCCGGCCAGTGGCCCAAAGCCGTCACGGACGTAAACGTACTCGCCGCCGGCCTGGGGCTTCATCGCACCCAGCTCAGCATAGGTGAGCGCGCCGAAGAACGAAAGCAAACCGCCCACCAGCCAGGCCAGGTAGACGAGCTTGGCTGAACCGACGGCTTGCATCATCTCCGCCGGAACCAGAAAAATCCCGCTGCCAATGATGGTCCCCACCACCACGGCCCAAGCATGGCTCACGCCTAGATCGCGAGCCAGTTCGGGGCGGGACGTTTCGAGTTGCGCTTTCACCTTGGGTTGGCAGTATACGCGAGGGACTCAAAGCACTTTTCGTCCATCTCGGTCAGAGATTCTCCGCACGAGCCCTCGAACTCATTGCAATACTAGAAGCGTAGCCCACTCCGAACGTCACTACCGTCCCAATTGCTACGTACCAGGTCCACGGCACGCTTGTTCGTAGCGAGATGAAGAGCTCCGCGACGAAGCCGCAGAACATGCCCACAATGGCACCGTCCTGGTTGGCGCGCCGAGTTAACACACCCAGCAGAAACACTCCTAGCAGTGCACCGTAGGCAACGGACGCGATTTGCAATCCGACCTCGACCACGCGTCCCACTCTGTGCAAAGAGAGTACGGCCAGACTAAACAAGACCAATGCCCAAAACAAAGTAGCAAAACGGGAGAGTCGCACGCGACGCCGTTCGTCCACTTGCGGATGACGATGCAAGTAGAAATCAATGATCGACGTGGAAGAAAGCGAATTGAGTGCCGCGCTTAGGTTGGACATCGCCGCCGCCAGAATCGCCGCAATCAACAATCCTGAAATCCCGTGCGGCATCTGCCTGACGATGAAGCTGGGATAAATCCGGTCTGCCTTACCAAAGTCAGCCGAGGGCGTATGGTAGAAGGTGAAGAGCATCACACCCACGATCAGGAACAGTGCAAACTGAAAGAAAATCGCAACGCCGCTCGAAATCAGGGCCTTGGCCGACTGCCGCTGGTTCCGCGCCGCCAGCAGTCGCTGCACGATCAACTGATCGGTGCCGTGACTAGCGATCGTGAAGAACGTTCCTCCGATTAGGCCGGCCCAGAAGGTATAGGGTCTCCAGAAATCAGGTGCGAAATCGAAAACGCGCAGCTTTCCCGCGTTCGCCGCCGCGCGATGGATCGCAGTCCATCCGCCCGGCACCAGATGGGCAATCGTGAAAACTCCCACCAGCGTTCCGCCGACGTAAATCACCGTCTGCACCACATCGGTCCAGATCACCGCAGCCAGCCCGCCTTCAAACGTATAAATCAGGGTCAACGCAGTGATTATCGCGATGGAAGCAATCTCACCCGTACCCAGAGCAATCGCCACGACGATGGAAACCGCATACACGCGCACGCCCTCGGCTGCGGCACGTGTCAGCAGAAACAGCCCTGCCGTCAGCGAGCGTAGCCTTTGTCCGAAACGGCGCTCGATCAACTGGTATGCGGTGTAGAGTTCCCCTCGAAAATAATGCGGCAGGAGAACGAAGCTGATAATCACGCGCCCTACTAGGTATCCCAATATGACTTGCAGAAACGTCATGTTGGTGTCGTAGGCCAGCCCGGGAACGCTGATGATCGTCAACGTGCTGGTTTCAGCGGCGACAATAGAGAGTGCGATCGCCCACCAGGGAATATTGCGATCCGCAAGGAAATAATCGCGGAGTGTACGTTGCCGCTTGCGGAAGCGCAATCCGAACAGCGTGATCCCCGCCAGATATAGCGCGATTATGATGAAGTCGAGCTTGTCCAGCCCCATGGTTGTGTGGCCCGGGCGCCCTCGCCCCCGACTTCGGTCTCAGGCGAAAGCACTCTCCTAAGAGTATCGGGCTTTCTTCCACCAGCGTCGTCATCGTACCTGCAGGTATCCAGCTCATAAATGCCGCAATCTGCATCGCTGCGCAAAGTCTCTCCCAGACTCTTCGCAGCCCATGCCGTTATGGTAGAACTACGCTCGTGGCCATCTTCATGGGCATCGACGGCGGCGGCAGCAAGACTTCCTGCGCTATCGGCGACGAAACCTCGCTATTAGGAAGCGGCACAGCCGCCGGAAGCAACCTGATCCGTCTCGGCGAATCTGAGGCGCGCGAAGCTCTCGCCGCTGCCATTCGTCAAGCCTGCGCTGTGGCCAATGTCAGTCCTTCACAGATTCACCGCTCCTACGTAGGCTTGGCTGGAGCCGCACGGCCAGAGATCAATGATGCGGTTCGCCGCATCATTTCCGAACTTGTTGCTGGCGAAATCGAAGTGGTTGGCGATATGGTGATTGCCCTCGAAGCCGCCTTCGGCGGCGGTCCGGGGGTGATCGTGATTGCAGGGACGGGATCGGTCGCCTACGGGCGCAATGCCAGTGGGCATACAGCTCGCGCCGGTGGTTGGGGCTTCGCTATCTCAGACGAAGGCTCCGGTCACTGGATCGGTCGCGCTGCTGTCACCGCCGCCTTGCGTGCCGCCGATGAAGCCGAACCTGAAAGCGTGCGCCTGCTCGCGGGTGTCATGAAATCGTGGAAAGCCAGCACCCATGAGCAAGTGGTGCTGACCGCGAACGCCGCACCGTCACCAGATTTCGCCGCGCTGCTTCCCGTGGTGCTTTCGGCGGCTGATTGCGGCGATCCAATCGCTCGCGGCATTCTGACCCAGGCGGGTTCCGAGCTGGCTGCCCTCTGCAAGATTGCGGTGAGGCGTCTATTTCCCGATTATCCCGCTGTACCGGTGGCCATGTCCGGTGGTGTATTCCGTAACTGCGCGCTGGTGCGCCAGGTTTTCTACAATAGTCTGCGATCCGAGTTTCCCAACGTTGCCGTGAATGCGACGGTAATTGAGCCGGTTCGGGGCGCACTGGAACTGGCGCGCAAGGCTGCGCAGCCAGCAAGTTGATTCCGTTCCAAACTTCAATATCGAACTAACGATGCTTTCAAACGGTCCAAGTGCAGTCCCGGTCAAACAAGAAGGCTCAAGTACTCCTCTGCAAGAGGACATTCACAGCACATCCGCCGACGTGATGTTAGCTGATCCCGCGCTGACTGAAGACTTTGCGTTGGCACTGCTTAAGCGCAGCGATTTGCCGTCCGAAGCCCTCGATCGACTGAGCCGGAACGGCGGCCTTATGAAGAGCCGCAAGGTAAAGTTGGCGCTGGTCGAACATCCCAAGACGCCGCGCCACATCTCCGTTCCCATGGTGCGACACCTGTTTACTTTCGATCTGATGCAGGTGGCGCTCCGGCCTATGGTTCCGACCGATATCAAAATGGTGGCGGAAGAAGCGCTCATCAGCCGGCTGGAAAAGGTTTCCGCCGGAGAGCGGCTCTCGCTGGCGCATCGCGCTTCTGGAAGGGTTGCGGGCGCGCTTCTGCTCGATTCCGAAGTACGTGTGATTCAAGCCGCGCTGGAAAACTCCCGGCTGACGGAGTCCTCCGTGATTAAAGCTTTGATGCGCCGCGATGCGCCTGCTGCATTCGTTGAAGCGGTCTGCCATCATTCCAAGTGGTCGCTGCGTCCGGAAATTCGCATTGCTCTCCTGCGCAACGAAAAGACGCCACTGGCCCGCGCTCTGGAGTTCGCTCACAGCTTGCCGCCCGCGCAGGTGCGAGAAATCCTGCAGGGCTCACACTTAACGGCCAGAACCAAGTCTTATTTGGTGAAAGATCTGGAGCAGCGTGCCAGTGCCTGCCCTGCTGCAATCACAACGCAAAGATCGAACACGTGAGTCCTGATGAAGGGAAGGCTAAGCTGGCGTTTCTTTGTTTCCTACCGCGGCGCCCGCTGCCTGCGGCTCTGGTCGTTGATGCAGCACCGCCACCAGTTGCTGATACAAGCGAGTTCGCATAGCGTAACGCTCGTGAGCGCTCGTGATGTAGCGGACATGCACCTCGACCCCCGAGGTCGTGGGCCTCAGATTCACGGCCGGCGCAGCTGAAACCGATTGCGCACGATGGCTGCCAGCGGCCTTCTTCCATTCCTGCTCGGCCGCATGCGCGGCGGCTTCCGTTTCCTTGGCAACCATTTTCTGGATGGATTCAATGATGGGATACGGATCCTGATTCGATGGCACCAAAATTTGGATTTCATCCCAAAGCCACTGCCCGCTGGTCGAGAAATTGAAGAAGTGTCCCTCGATGGCGAAGCTGTTTACGAATGCTACCTTGCGGCCAGTGGGGTGGCCTGTGTCAGCCCAGTTTCCGGTTTCGAGCAACACAGTACGCAGCAAATTGATTTCAACCACTTCGCCCACCACGCCATTAATCTCCACCCAGTCGCCGACCCGGAGCCCGTTGCGTCCCATCAGCACGAACCACCCGAAGAAACCTACGATGAAGTCTTTCATGGCCACGGTAAGCCCGGCGCCGGCGAGACCGAGGATCGTGGGCATTTGATTGGGAGCGCCGAACAGAACAAACAAGATCAGCAGCACCGCCACCGCTTGCAGCGCAAAGCGAATCACCACCCGCAGCGTCCGCAGCCGAGTGCGCTCCGGCCCGAGGTCCGCGAAGAAGTGGTCAACTAGGCGTCCTGCAAGATACGCGCAGAGCAAGATCAGCGCGATCAGCAGGGCCGACCGGATCATCGCGTGCAAAGCAGCCCGCCGGTTCGATTTCACCTGATTGGTCCAATTGCCGTAGATATTAGCCAGCTCTTGATGGTCCTGAATTCGTTTGTCCAGGTCGGAGAGGTCCTTCTGATCCACTGAAAGGCGGTGAAGGGTCGCAATCGCCGCCTTCGCTGTCGCGTTGGAGTTCACATCCTTCCCTTGGCCGGAGAATTGACTGGTGGTTTGAGCCACCGCCAGCTTGTCAGCTTCCTCGGCGCTGACTTGCTTTTCCAGCGCTTCATGGCTCTGGCCAAGAGTGGATTCAGCCTGCAGTGCCTCGTCGCGAGCTTGCTCTAGTTGAACGACTTTTCCTCGCAGACCGCGCCAGGCATTGACCGCGGAAATCAAATTGCCGGCGGAATAATTTACCTCCACGTTGTTGGGCGGCGTCTGCGCATGAGTGGCATCGTAGGCATGCTCGGCATCTTCATGCCGGTTGAATTGGCGCTGAATCCGCGTTAGCGGATCGACGCCCGAGCGCATCAAGTCTTCCTTTGCGTCGTCGAGTTCGTCCTGGTCATACTCGTGTTGCGCGTGGATCAAGTCGATTTGCTGCTGGATGTTGTCTTGGCGGTCAGGGCTGGCCGCCGCGAGCTGCTTCTTCAATTGATCGATCCGGTCCTCGTCTGCTTTGACCGTAGCCTCAGCTTGGCTCACGTGGCTGTACAGCTGCTTGGCCACAGGCGTGAGTGGGACCGGATGCTCCGTAGCATTGCGCAAGCCAGCGGCGAAGGCAAGGTCAACTTCGTGGTCGGCTACTTTCATTGCCTGCTGTGCAAATCTTTGCTCCTCCTGATCGAGCGCGAGGGATGCTAGTTTGCGCGCAGTCTGCAACGGCCGCTCATCGACGAGTGGCGTTCCGTGCCCGGGCGTCATGGACGTTTCCGGCGGCCCCGATTCCCGAGTCAGAATGAGCCCGGCAGCAGCCGCCAGCACCAGGCCGAGCAATCCGAAAGTTGCCATCCACTGACGAGGTTTCATCAGCCTTCCATTCAGTTGTGTAAGACCTCAGACGACGCCATTATACGGTGGGGTTGCATGGTGGACCGCTTTCCGCTTCGACTGGAAACACCGACGTAATCTGCCTGATCGCCAGCGGAGCGCTTAAAATTCTGGGCATGTGGAGGTTCTTGCAGGAGGAGTCGGCTGGAGAAGGTTGGCGGCCGGTTTCGCGCCACACGCTGGGAGCCTGGGTGATTTTTTATGTTGCGTTTCTGATCTATGCTTTCACCAGACACGGCGAATTTTTATGGATTGATCTCGCCAACCTGGTAGTCCACGAGGGCGGTCACTTATTGTTCGGCTGGTTTGGACCGGTCCTCGGACTCTGGGGTGGGACAATTCTGCAATGGCTGGTGCCGTTCCTCCTGGCCGCGTATTTCTTCACCCAACGCCAGACCACGGCCTTCGCTTTCTGCCTATTCTTCTTTTTCGAGAATTGGTTGTACACGGCGACCTATATGGCGGATGCGCGCGCTATGGTGCTGCCACTGGTTACCGCCGGCGATTCCGCCTACGTCGAGCACGATTGGAACACGATCTTCTCCGGCCTCGGGGTGTTGCAGTACGACACTAGGATTGCGGCCCTGGTACGGGGACTGGGTTGGTGCGGGATGCTGGGGACAGTGGCGTGGCTCGTGGCGCTTTCCTGGAATCGCGAAACCATGGGGAATCCCAGTCCTGTCCCGAAAGAACAGTAAGAGGCCGCTATTTCTGGAAGTGATTCCTTATCGCGTCGGCCTGGGTTCGCGTTACGACCGACGAGAGCGCGGCGGCATCGGCCTGCTTTATTGCTTGCAGGCTGCCAAAATGTTGCAACAAACGGCGGGTCGTGCTCTCTCCCACTCCCGGGATCTCGAGCAGTTCAGTCGAACGATCGCGCATCTGCCGGCGCTTGCGATGGAAGGTCACCGCGAACCGATGGGCTTCGTCGCGGATCAGTTGAACCAAATGTAACACGGGGGAATGGTGGTCGAGAACGACTGGCTCGTCTTCCTGGCCGCATACATAAATGATTTCTTCTCGCTTAGCGATGGCGGCCAGCGGTTGATTGATGATCTCCAGACTTTCGAGCGCTTGAGACGCCGCATGCAACTGGCCCAGACCGCCGTCAATCAGGATCAGGCTAGGCATTTTCTTTTTTTCGTCCTGAATCCGCTTGTAGCGTCGTGTGACTACCTCGCGCATGGCGGCAAAATCGTCTACGCCATCGACGCTGCGAATGATGAACTTGCGGTAGTCGGATTTGTTCACCTGGCCGTCTTCCCACACCACCATTGAAGCCACGGTCTCGGCGCCCTGGATGTGCGAAATGTCGAAGCACTCGATACGACGTGGCAACTCCGCTAGGCCGAGAGCTTCCTGCAGTGCCTCCTGAATGGCCTTTGTATTTGGCCTCATTACGCGGAAACGCTGATCGTAAGACTGTTTGGCATTGTTGCCCGCGAGATCGAGCAACGCGCGCTTGTCCCCGCGCTGCGGAACTAAGATATGGACTCGTGTAGCGCGGGATCCTCCGCCTGCGATCTGGTCAGAAAGCAATTCTTCCAGCATCTCGCGATCCTCGAACTCGATTGGGACATAGATGTTGCGCGGGACGTAAGGCTGCCCGATATAAAGCTGCTTCAGCAGAGCAGAGAAGAACTCGCCGGGATGAAACGCGAGCTCGATCGCGGCCGCCGAGCTTTGCTCGACCGGACGGGTGGGGACACCCGTCCCTACGTGTTCCGCAGATATTTCCGGCAATTCCTCCCAGAAGAACTCCCGCCGGTCAAGCACGCGTCCGCCTCGCATGTGAAACAAATTCACCGCCAGCATATCGTTTTCGTAGTGATACCCAAACACATCAGCGTCATCTCCTTCGACGGCGGCGATGCGCTGTTTTTCCTGCAACTGCTCGACTGTTGAAATCAAATCGCGATACTTGGCGGCCCGCTCGTACTCCTCGGCCTCGGCCGCTTTGTCCATGCGCTCCCTCAATGAACGTGCCAGATCAGTCGGCCGGCCTTCGAGGAATAGCTTTACATCCCGCACCGCCTCCTGATAGATGTCCGGCGTGGTCAGCCCCTCAACGCAGGGACCCAGACAACGCTTGATGTAGAACTGCAGGCAGGGCCGCGGATGATATCGCGTGAGGTCCACCTTGCACGACGGAACCAAAAAATGGCGATGGATCAAGTCCACGATGCGGTACGCCAAATTAGCGGGGAAATACGGTCCGAAGTAAGCGCTGCCATCTTTTCGTAGCCGACGTGTAACGTAGACGCGCGGAAAGCGCTCGCCCAAGGTCAGCTTCACATAAGGATAAGTCTTGTCATCCCGCAAAAGGATGTTGAAGCGCGGTTTCTTCTGCTTGATAAGGTGGTTTTCCAGCGCCAGCGCTTCTTTTTCGTTGGCGACCACAATATAGTCAACGTCTACCGCCTCCCGCACCAGCGTACCGGTCTTGGCGTCCTCCACACGGCCTTCGCGGAAGTAGGAAGACACACGGCTGCGCAGGTTATTCGCCTTACCCACATAAATTACTTCTCCCTCGGCGTTTTTGTAGAGATACACGCCGGCGGAGATAGGAAGAGTACGGATTTTCTGCTGAAGGTCCACAGTTGGGTTTGTGCACATCTATTTTAAATGGAATTAACTAGGAGGGGTCCGAAGCACCATAGCCTTGGCATACGAATAATGTGTTACAATTAAAACATATGAGTCATACACTAACGATTCGTATTACGGAAGAGCTTTTAGCGTGGTTGAAAGAGATGTCTCAAAAGACGGGCTTGCCCGTGGGGCGCCTCATCCGCCAGCAAGTGGAGAGCGCTAAAGCCAAACAGGGGAACCAGCGTTTTCTCCGTCATGCGGGAAAGATTGCCGGCGCGCCCGACCTCTCGACGCGGGAGGGGTTCTCGCGGTGAAAGCCATTGCTGATACCGGCTTTATCGTCGCCTTCGGCAACCGCGATGATCGTCATCACCGGTGGGCCCTGGATCTAGCCAAGACGATTACCGAACCCTTGCTCACTTGTGAAGCGGTGCTGGCCGAAGCGGCGTTTCACTTGGGATCCAGTGCTTACGTCCTCACCCTGGTACAGGATGAATTGCTCCGCGTCGCCTTCGACTGCACTCGAAACCTAGAGCCCTTGTCGGCGCTGGCTCGACGCTATGGCGATCGCCAGCCTGATCTGGCGGATCTCTGTCTGATTCGGATGAGCGAACTCTATCCCCACCACGTGGTCATTACCATTGACGAGAAGGACTTCCGTATTTTCCGTCGAAACAAGCGTGAAACCATCCCGATCCTATCCCCGCCAAGGCATTAGCTTGAGCAGAGGCGTACCGCACCACAATCGCATGACTCACCTGACCGTATAAAATTTCCATCACCATGTTCGCTTTGCTCGAATTGACTAAAGGAAACACTTTTGCTCCTCCCTGTAAATCGCCTATTATCATCGACTTCAAGTCTGTCATGGGCTTCTGCAACTTGGCATGTGCCGTGCTCAAGTACAATGCGGACGAGGGACGGCACTATGCTTCCCCGCCCGCCGGCACGAGTCGGCTAGACCCAAATTCCCAGGACCCAGACATTCGGCTAAAAAGATTCGGAAAGAAGTTGAGAGGAAGGAGCCCTCCAAAGATGATTCGCACTTCGCTAACGGTTCTGCTGGCTGTGAGCGTGGCAGCTTCGGTAGGTTGCGCCAGTAAGAACTATGTACGTCAAGAGACCACGCCGATCATCAATAAGACTAACGAACTGGACGACCTGACCGCGAAGAACACTAAAGACATCAAGGATGTCGACGCGCGAGCGCAGTCTGGTATCCAAGCCGTGCAAGCCAAGGCCGCTGAGGTCGATCAGAAGGCCCAAGCCGCCAGCAACCAGGCTGGCGAAGCCCAGACTTCAGCCGACAACGCGGTCCATCGCGTGGACTCGCTGCAGAACACCGTGGCCAACCTGGACAACTATCGCGTGGTGACTGAAACCGCAGTGCACTTCGGTTTCAATAAGGACAATCTGACCAAGCAGGCCAAGGAAACGCTGGACCAGCTTGCCACCGACGTGCCCAATACCAAGGGTTACATCATCACGGTGGAAGGCGGCACAGATTCGGTCGGGTCCGCGGACTACAACTATGGTCTGAGCGAACGCCGGGCCGATGCTGTGATCCAGTACCTCGCATCTCAGCACAGCATTCCAGCGCACAAGATCTATCTGGTCGGGCTGGGCAAGGATAAGCCGGTCGAAGACAACAAGACCAGAGAAGGGCGCGCGAAGAACCGCCGCGTGGACGTCCGCCTGATGACCAATACGGTTGAAGGCTCGACGCCAGCGCAGCAGCCGGCAGCGAGCACGAATCCGGCGCCGCCGTCTTTATAAACGACTGTTTTCCCTCCTCCCCGGAGGACTTCGCCAACGCAGGCCGCCCCACCCCCATGGAGCGGCCTGATTTTTTTTCCGGATGTCGCACTTCGGACGCGGCCCTACCGGCTGCTCCGCCATCCGAGGTCATCGCAGGGTTAGAATGGATCTATGCATCGCGTGATTTCTTTGCTGGTCTTTTCGCTCTGTTTGACAGGATGGGCCTATCCGGCGCAAGACGAAAAAGGTCCGGGGCAGAACCAGGCACCTCCCCGATCAGACCGGGATAAAGAAGCCGGGGAAAGTTCCAGCCGCGAGACTCGCATTGACCTGAGTCCTCCGAAGAACGATGCCAAGGACCACCCCAATAGCGGCCCGCCAATTTCCGACGCGGACGAAGAAAACTCCTCGGGTGATGTGCAGGAATTCCACGCCTGGAACCCGCACAAGGCTTTGAAAGACATCGAGGTCGGTGATTTCTATTTCAAGCGAAAAAATTATCATGCGGCGCTCGATCGCTATCGCGAGGCGCTGGTCTGGAAGCCCAGCGACGCCATTGCCAACTTCCGCATGGCCCAATGCTTTGAAAAGCTTGACAGTACCGATGAAGCAATCGCGCACTATCAGGAATATTTGAGGATCCTGCCTCGTGGTCCGCTGGCGGAAGAGGCGCGCAAGGCGCTGGAGAAGTTGCAGCGCGCGGAAGAGAAGAACCAGGTGTCCCAGCCCAAGCAATAGTTTGTCACTTCGCTTGTGCCAGGAAAGGGAATAGCAGGATCTACGCTACAGACTATTTCTCTACTCGAATGAAATCTCCGTTGCTGGCATTTACTTCAACTTTCAGTTTGGCGTCATCCCGGCTGTTGCCGTAGATCACATGCCAGATGAGCTCATTCGTGGCATGACTCCAATCGAGCATGTAGAGAATGGGGGTGTCGGGATTCTTTTCCAGAGTCTTGTCGCCACCATGTTTCTGGGCGACCTCAAACGCCTTGTCGGAGTCCACTTTGAGGAACGCGATGTCGAAAACTTGCGTAGAAGCGTTCCTGGGATTGTAAGTGTCCTCCGTGCCCGGAGAGATACCGCGCGCGGGGCCATCAGGGATATCCGCACCCGACCAGACGTACGGTTTTAAGCTTTTTCGCTCCGCAGACCCGAAGAAGGCGCGCCACAATGCCGATTTGCCATCTCTGCCTTTGGAGTCGGCTGTGACGGACGATTCCAGTCGGTAGGGTTGGGCGTCCCGGGACCAGCCGCGGGCGGCGACGTACAGCTTCTGGAACGCGGTGCGGCCGCTGACCAATTCGGCAGGTTTGGGTTGTGGCTTTTCCGTTTGCGCTGGCTTGCTCGTCTCCGACGAGCAACCTGTCATCAGAGAAAATGCCAAAATCGCCATCAGCAGCTTCTTCATAGCCGCGCTCCTGTCATGAATATTCGGATTTTTCAACCGGGAATGACGGGTCATTCTACTAGAATCAGCAAAGAGGCACGCCATGGATTCGTATCTGCAGCGCCTGCAGCAAGCAATCGAGTCGGCCACTCGTGGGATGACGATAGAAGATCTCACCCGCCATCCGGAAGGGAAGTGGAGCCCCGCGGAGATCCTCGAGCATCTATTTCTTACCTACACTGGGACCATAAAAGGATTCGAGCGCTGTATGGCTGCAGGGAAACCGTTGGCGAGGTCTCCCAGACTCAAAGACCGCTTCGTCACCGTCATAGCGGTGGGAGCAGGTTATTTGCCTGGCCCGCGACAGGCGCCCAAAAATACGATACCGCGTGGCATGGCGGCAGAAAAAGTAGTCGCCGAGATTGGGCCTACCATCGCGGCGATGGACCAACTGATCGCGCAATGCGAGGCCCGGCATGGAGGTCGAAAACGGCTGATCGACCATCCCATGCTCGGGCCGCTCACAGGTAAGCAGTGGCGAAAGTTTCATTGGGTGCACGGACAGCATCACGTCAAACAGATTCTGCGACTGAGAGGCGTTCACGCACCATAGATTAGTACTGGCGAGGCGGATCGTTTTTACGGCAACCGCAAATCGGTTTTTTCGTCGACCACGATGTTCCGCCGCTCCCCGTCGTATACATAGAGGATGCGCAGCCACTTGTGAACTCCGGGAAGCGGGTCGCCTCCCAGGTTCTCGTTGTCCACGCGCAGGTAGAGCCTCCCATCATCGATTCGTCTGCGCAGGACATCGGTCACATTCATGAATTGCCCTTCGGCTCCGTAGTAGGCCCTCAGAATCTGCAGTCCTCGTTCGCGCCGTTCGTGTGCGTCCTCGCGGTGCTCTTCTCGCTCTTCGCGCCGGTCAAAACCGTCCTCAGGATCCAGTTCCAGACGCACTGTGCTCCGTTCCGGATAGCTATATTCCTTGACGTCTCCGTCCCAGTGCCGGATGCGAAGCAGCAGAGTCTTGTTCTGGTGTGGGGCTGGATCAATTCCAAGTTCAAACCGCGTGACCTCGAATTGCAGTACTCCGTTGTGGATGAAAGTCCGGACGCGCGATGTCACGTCCACGCTCCGTCCCGGAACTCCCCACTCCGCCCGCACCAGACCTCCGCCCTGTCCCATCGCCGAGCCCGACAGCAGGAACGCGCACGCTGCAATCGATAGGGCGCCTATCGTCAACCTAATCTTCATGGGTTCGTCCTCCCTGAGAATGATAAAAGCAAATCAAAACTTCTGAGCACCACTCGCGGGAAACCGAAGGTCACCAACTATGGTTTAACGTGGCGGAGTTTTCATTGAGTGCACGAGCAGCGCCAGGTGAGACAAATTTCGAGAATTGCGCACAACGTTCCGAGCAACTAAGAACCTGGAGTCGTTCGCAAGCACAACGAACCTTAAGAGAACCTTAAGAGCACTTACGTTGCCAGCCGCCCAAAGCGCAAACCTTTTTAACGAGATCTTAACCTCACTTTAACTTGGTGTTCACATATACCCGCTACCGTGCGCTAGTCGGTCTGTCTTAAATGTTTAAGACGCTACCTGCTAGTCGACCAACGAGCCACCACTTCGCGGCCACTCTAGATCGAACCGGAGGTTTGATTCATGCGCAGGCTACCGTACTCCTTCTTATTATTAGTGTTAGTGCCGATGGTGTTGGATCTCCTCTCCTCCTCTCCAGCGGCGGCGCAAGCACGCACGGGCGCGATCAGCGGCACTGTCACCGATACCAGCCAGGCTATATTGCCTGGCGCCAATGTAAAGCTGGATCCGGGTAACGCTTCTGTTGTCTCCGACAGTCAAGGTCAATTCACCATTACAAACGTTGTGCCAGGGACCTATACCGTCAGGGTGGACTATGTTGGGTTCTCGTCCTCGAAGGCGAGCGTCACAGTCGCTGCGGGTCAGGTGGCACGCGTAAACGTCGTTCTGAACGTTGCCTCCGAGAGCGAGGAAGTCCTGGTGACAGTGGAACGCGCGCATGGCGAAGCCGCCGCAATCAATGAAATCAGGACGTCGGAGAATATTCTCAACATTCTGCCCGCCCAGGTCATCACCAGCCTCCCCAACGCGAATATTGCGGACGCCGTGGGCCGCTTGCCCGGAGTTACGCTGGAGCGTGACGAGGGTGAAGGCAAGTACGTTCAGATCCGCGGCACCGAGCCGCGCTTGAGTAATTTGACCATTGACGGGGTCGAAGTTCCTTCGCCAGAAGGCGGTATACGGCAAGTGAAGTTAGACGTCGTGCCGACCGAAATGATCGACATGGTACAGATTGATAAGACGCTGCAGGCTAATCAGGATGGCGATGCCATCGGCGGAACCGTGAACCTCGTGACCAAAACCGCCAAAGAACTGCCCAGTTTGTCAGTTTATGGGAATGGGGGTTTTACGCCTATCATCAATACCGTTCCGGTCTCTGAGTTTGGGCTGACAGCAGGAGAGCGCTTCGGCGCACAGAAGCGTCTCGGCGTTCTTTTTAGCGGGTCTTACGACTATAACGGTCGCGGCATCAATGACATTGAGCCAGTTCCGACGATTCTCCCAGGAACGACGTTCACGCCTGATTATTCGTCTATAGCCATCCGGGAGTACAAATTCAACCGCAACCGCTACGGCATGGGCGGAAACGTGGACTACAAACTTGGAGAGTCCTCGGTGGTCTACGTTCGCGGCCTGTTCTCTGACTTCAAGGATTCAGGTCGCCGTTGGGAGTATGTGCTGACAAATAATGATCCCAATATCGGGTCCGGTCCTCCTGTTTTCGATACCGAGATCCGCGCCGCACACTATCAGGTCGGAAGCGCACTGGTAGGAGGTAACCACGTGTTTGCTAAATACTATGCGAACTGGGGACTCTCCGCGTCTCGTTCTCGAGTTTTTAATCCCATCAATGGAGGCGAGTCTATTAACACCTTTTCGTATCAGGCGCCCCCTGGCGCACCGCCTCTACCCTCGAGTCAGTGCCAGTACGATCCGGCCGCAACCAAGAGCGTCTATCGCCCGCAATGGCTCCCGGTTTGCTACACAGAAGCGTACAACCCTAGTAACTTCCAACTCACAAACGTCGAGGACGCCAACCACGGACAGGCCAGCCAACTGAATCTGCAGGGGCAGGTCTCCGTGGGTAGGCTATACAGTATCGGGTCCCATTCCAGCCGATTCGAGATGGGCTTCAGGATTCGCAACGCCCACAAATTCGATGATTCTTTCGAAAACTTCTACATCCCGAATCCAGCTCTAAACCTGCCGATCAGCATGTTTCCCACCGGCCTTGTGGACAAGCACTACTATGGCGGGTCTTATCCTCTAGGACCCTTAGGGAGTTGGGACAAGATCCTCACGTATTTCAAGGCCAACCCGGGTAACTTCACCCGCGATCCCAACGCGAGCAACACGTACGGGACTAATCCGGCCAATTTCGACCTAGTGGAGCGAGTCACGGCGGGATATCTAATGAACACGATTGATTTCAGCCGGTTCACGCTCGGCACCGGGGTGCGTTTCGAAGGCACGCAGTTTTACTCTACTGCGGTTAACACAACCACAATCAACCCCTGCGTGGGCCTCTGCGTGAAGGCTGCGGGGACCTACATTGACGTCTTGCCCAGCGCCTCGTTGCGTTATCGACTCGACAGTAACTCGGGACTTCGCTTCATCTATGGCCGGGGCCTGTCGCGTCCGCTCCCCCAGCAATTGACCACCGCAATTTCCGAAGATACGAGCACGGCCCCCTCTACCTTCAACGTCGGCGCCGTGCTCAAGCCGGAACATGCCAACAACTACGACCTGCTCTATGAACGGTATCTGACCCCGCTCGGCCTGATCCAGGCGGGGTTCTTCTATAAGAACATCAGCAGTCCTATCGTCACAAATGTGGTGCTTGCTACATCAGGACCGTTCGCAGGTCACTTCGTGGCGACCCCGTCGAATGCCGGTAGTGCATACGTTTACGGCATCGAACTGGCGTTCCAGCAGCACTTCACCTATCTTCCAGGGCTGCTGAGCGGACTTGGAGTATCGGCGAATTACAGTTACACGACCTCGGGGACCACGAAAGTAGACCCGCTCCGCACCGACAACCCGGCACTTCTCCGCCAGGCGCCGAATACATGGAACATCAGTCCCACCTACGATCGACGGCGGCTGTCGATCCGCGTCGGTCTCGCCTACAATGGCCCAAACATTTTCCAGTATATGTATCACAACCTTTCGCCCAACCCCACGCCACCGCCAGCTACGATTCCGAACCCACAGCCCGGTGGTGTCAAGGGACCCAACGGTGACAATTATCTCTACGCTCATTTCCAGGTTGACGCGCAGGCCAGCTACTACCTTGGGAAGGGCGTTACTGCGATTGTTTCCGGTCTGAATCTGAACAACGAAGTCTTCGGGTTCTACAACGGCAGCCCGCAGTTTGTGGTGCAGCGCGAATACTACAAACCGACATATTCGTTTGGCTTTCGTTGGGATCTCAGGCACGAATAATAAATTTCCGGCGCCGAGCAGGAAATAAAGCCAAAGAAAAAGCCCTCGCGAACCGCGAGGGCGTAAAAGTAATTGTCGTCCATCCTGCCGAGCTTAACTCCGCCGGACGAGCGTCGCGCCGTCCTACACCGCCATCCTACTCGCGCGCGGACGACGGAACGCCCGACTTGCGGGCCGCCTCCTGCACGTCGTCCAGTTCCTGCTTGGCGTTGTCGAGCGCTTTCTGTTTCTGATCGATCTGTTGCTTATACTGTGCGTCTTCCTTGTCCCAGCTGCCGGAATTGCGCAGGCGGTTGCCGGCATCGGCATAGAACGCGGCGGCACGCAAGCGATACTCGCGCTGTAGCACATCCAGTTCGCGCGAGAGCATGTCTATCTTGTCCTTCTGGGTGGAAATCTTGCCTTTCCACTGGTCATACATCCTCTGCTTGTCTGCGGTAGATGAGCCGGCCTTGTCTTGAGCCTTAGGCGCAGAGTCGGCAGACTTGGCAGCGGGTCCAGCCTGGTCGCCTGCGGGCGGATTAGCTTTAGCATCCGCCTCAGCTTCGCCGTTTACTTTGTCAGCAGACTGATCGCCTGCTTCTTCGCTCGGCTTTCCTACCACGCTGAGGTTGTCATTCTTGGGCAAGTTGTCGTTGTCGTACTGCTTGGTGGTTGTCTGCTTCTTGTCTTTGCGGACCGCGCGAGCGTAATCCCCAAGCGAGTCAGACTGCGCGCCAGCCAGGGTGATGAAAACGGCCGCCAGAGTTAGCGCCGTCAACCAAGTGTAAGTAATGCGCTTCATAGTTGCTCCGTTCCTTCGTGCCCAGCCGTTGAATTACTAAAAGCGGCATGGGCTGTGGTGAAACTAAACTCTCGCGGCCTCGGCTGCCCGTCTTGCTCCACTGAGGAAGCCACCAATCGTACGATCCAAGTGGGCCGATTCGGCGGCGATGTCAGTTGCCAGTTGCCGCGCCAATTCCGGATCGCGGCTCGCGGCCAATTGTTGCGCGTATCCCGAGATGGTGGTAAGCGAGTTACGCAGCTCAAGCGCCATTTCGGCGGACATTTCTCCGCGCAACTCCTGTTGCCGGCGGATTTGCTCGATCTCAGTTTTGTCGTTAATCAGGCATGCCGTGCCCAGCGCGTCGCCGTTTGGCGCGTACACCGAACTTACTACCACGTCCAGCACGCGCTCCTCGCCGCCTGGAGTTACATACTCCGCTTCCAGTCTCTGGTGCGTTGTCTTCTCATGCAAGCTGGCCTCGACTGCCTGCGCCAGGCCGGGCTGCGGGTTGTGAGCCGGCGAAATCACCGTGGCATCACGGAAGATGTCGGTAGTGTTCATTCCGGCCGGCGAGGCGAAACCAAGGATTCGCTTAGCGGCGAAATTGGCTTGCCGGATCAGCCCATTCGGAGTGAAGAACATTACCCCGCAAGATAGATTGGAAAGCACGGCCGCGCTGATGTTCTCTGAGGTCTTGGCCCGTCGCCGCTCTACTTGCTGCAGACTTAGTAACTCATGTTTCTGCTGCTTCAGTTGTTGGATCACTGCGTGATACGTATGAAGCGGGAAATTTTCAGGTGAGGAAGGGTGGTCTAGCGGTGCTCCTGCTTCAGCCAAGCTTCGGCGCATGCGCCTCGTCACCAGTAATCCCAGCATAAAGGCGAAACCGCCGGCGCACAAAACCAGCACCATGCGCAACACAATGGGATTGGTCATCAGTTTCAGAGCAGTCCCCAATACCAACGCAGAAATTGATTGCCAAAGAAGAATGCGAGCATGGCCATGCTCCCTAAAAAGACGCCGAACGGCATCTGATGACGGCGGAGGGCAATGGTGGCTGACTCCCAGGCTCGGCGTCGCGCCTGCGGAACCGATTCATGATGACGCGCAATGCGGCGGCGCGTTCGCTTGACCCACACCGCAAAGACCGTCCAGAGCCCGCACGCGGATCCGGCAATCGAAGCGGTAAACAAAGTGAAGATGGTGAGCTTCATTCCCAGAAATGCGCCAATCATGGCCATCAGCTTCACATCGCCAAAGCCCATGCCTTCGACACCGCGCGCTCGAAGATAAATTGCGCCAGCGCCGTAGATGAAGGATGCGCCAACCACAGCGCCCAGCGCCGAGTCCATCAGCGACAGCAGATGCCAGGAAACGTCAGAACTTACCGGGAGGGAGACCAATCCAGGCAGTAGTTGCGAGGCGACATCATTTACCGGAACCACTAAGCTGAATCCCAATCCCAAAAGCAACCCGGGAAGCGTCATCTTGTCGGGCAGCAGATGCGTTTCGGCGTCAGTGAAGATCAAGCCCAGCAGCAGAAATCCGAGAGCGCAATATTTCAGCATCGCTAGGGTGAAACCAAAATGCGCATAACAAGCCAGGAACAACACCCCTGTGAGCACCTCCACCAGCAAATACCGCGGCGAGATGCGAGCTTTGCAATTGCGGCAACGGCCGCCCAGTAGTAACCAGCTCAGCAAGGGGATATTGTCATAAAAGCGGATGGGCTGTTCGCAATTGGGGCAAGCTGAACCAGGACGCACTACGGACAAACCACGTGGCAAGCGGTAGATACACACATTCAGGAAGCTGCCGAATGCCAGTCCCAGCGCGAAGATCACAAATGCCAAAACAGGATCCATCGTGCCCTTTACGAAAACACAAGTAGAAAGTCCGCCGATCATAGAGATTATACGGTGCCCTCGACCACTGAACCCAGGTACCAAAGGTACTGTCCATGCGGACGATCGGTTCTAAGTCCTTATCTCATCAGGCTTTGGTTGGAGGTTGTTGGCAAATGTGGTGCTCGACCGTAACGGTTACCCGTGTTCCCAGAACCTGGTGCCACTCGGGAGCCAAGCTCGGGCCTTGGCATCGCTGGGACCGGTGTTGATCTCTACGACGGCTAACGCGCTCTTACGATCACCTGATTTGAGATACCATCCCCAGATCGTTGAAGCCAATTTTTTCTCGACGCGATTCGAGCGCGCTATCCCCTACGTCCCGTTACGAGTAAGGGAATCTGAAAGTGGTATATATTCAGCGCAATCAATATGGAGTAGCAACCTGTTGCAGACATTTGCAACCGCTATTGCAATAATTATCAGTCTTGACAGGGGGGAGATAAGTCATAGACTGGCTGGGGTAAGCTGTATCGAGCCACGTTGTGCGTGCCCGGAGGATGCATGAAGGGGTCAACGAGCAAGTTTGTAGGGTTGTTTCTATTTGTCGCGCTGCTGGTAGGCACTCCACTGTTGTCCGCTAAACCTAAACCTCAGAGGCTGGATTGCGATGGGGACTACGATCATAGTTATGGTAAAAAAGATTGCAAGGACCCCATTGCGATGCCAGACTCGCATGCCGGCCCAATTCTGATGCTGACCGGGGGAGTTCTTGGAGCAGCAATCTTAGTTCAGCGGCGGCGAAAGGTTACTTCCTAAATAGTTTCCACTGATCGCGTCTCGCAGCGTTTGCGAGAGTGTCGAACCTCGAGAAGTCTACCTTCCTGTTCTTTCCGGGTCCACATAAGGCAAAAACGAGGCACCTCTCAGAGGCTTCACTTTCCTCAGCTGAGTGGGTCGCCACCGATTGCCGCTGATATTCCCAGGGGATGCTTCTCAGTTTGCTGTCCTCTTCGTACACCAGGATCCTCCAACCGTTGGGTTCGGGCGAGTGATTTTGCGCTC
>Ga0210401_10001874_pt1 | contig 23865 bp, 6 predicted proteins | sample IncBWH32MmetaG_FD_150866 | JGI IMG/M metagenome (GOLD analysis project Ga0210401, IMG submission 150866) | Forest soil microbial communities from Barre Woods Harvard Forest LTER site, Petersham, Massachusetts, United States - Inc-BW-H-32-M | ecosystem: Environmental > Terrestrial > Soil >... | reverse complement strand
AAAAGACACCCTTGTTTTTCAAATTTTAGATAGAGAAAATAAAAAACCAATTCCTTTTTGTCTTATAACAATAAAAGATAAAAATACTTTTTTCTCAGCAGATGAAAATGGCATAGCAAAAATAATCTCAAATCTTAATGATACTTTAATTATTCATCAACTTGGGTATTTTAATTTAAAGACAACATGGGCTGTAATTGTTCAAGCAAATAAAAAAATTCTTTTAATACCCAAAAATGTAGCCCTAACAGAAATTTCTGTCAACTCTAATAAAAACATAACCTTACAAGATTCTAACAATATAGTTTTTTTAGATTTCGTATTTTATGATGATTTCATTTTAACTCTTGCAAATAAGGGAAAAAAATTTAATAGCTTAATGCTATTAGATTTAGAGGGTAACAAAATTTGTGAAACTAATCTAACGATAAAAACAGAAAAATTATTTAAAGACTGTTTTAACAACACATACTTAATTACGGATGATAGCATTTATAAAGTATATTATAATTATCAAAAAATTGATTTTTTAAAGCCATACCACATAAGTGATTATAATAATTTACTCAAACTCTGCGAATGTTATCATGAGAATAAATACATTTTGAAAGTAAAAAAAAACGTGAATTAAAAAACATATACTATTTATGTGATGAAAAAGATAATTCTATAATTGCCACTATTTCAGACAGCGAAATAATTCGTTCATTCAACTTAGAGTATGATTTACAATATTTCCTAAGGCTTAGAAAGCAAGGGTATTACTACGGAATGCCTGTTTCAGCAATTATTGAACATATTGACCAACTTAGAGAAGAATTGGTTCTACCAACAGACTATGTAAATTTATGGAAACCCGCCGAATCAGAAATGAAAAAAATAGATTCTAATTTCGTGTTATTTGACTACACAAATAAATTGATTTATATTTTTTCTCTTTATGGTCAACTCATCAATAAATTAACATTTCGTGATTTTATTATAGTCAATCCTAAAATATATATAGACGATAATTCAGGGGATCTGGTTTTTCAAGAAAAGAGCAAGAATGGAGTGTTAATCTTATTAAAATTTGGATCTGAGTAAAAATGAATTTACTCACAAATTTGAACTGGATTCCTATTATTTCATTAAAAACTTCAAAATAAAAGAGAATTACTTGTATTTTATAAATAAAGACAGGTCATCTATGCCAACAAAAATTAAAATAATTAAAGAGTTAATAATATGGCAAGAGATGTAAATTATACTATAAAATGAGCTGTACTATTAAAGAAAAAGGAAAAAAGGTTTGTATAATTAACCCTCTTAGTTTGAAACTGATTGCAAACTATACTTTTCATTTCTTTTATTTCTTTTAATCATTATTGTACTGGCCTCAACCATAGAAACATATCCCTTAAGATAATCTTTATCTAAATTATAATTTTGTGGGATTGCTTTTAATCGAAAAAATCTCACATCGTTACTTTGCATAGTATCTTTAATACAAAGCATTAAAGAAGTGTTTTCATTTGGCGAACTAGCACCCTGTTTTATGCAAAATGGCCTAAAATGTTTGCCGTCTTCCGATGATTCTAATTGAAAAATAAAATTACTTGTATTGCTAATAAAAACCCAGTTTACATAAAAATTATTATTTGCACTTGTCCCCTGTAATGTTTTTAAAAGACATTCTCCCGGCCCAACAAGGATATCAGAATTAAGATTTACAATTGGCTGATATTTGTTAACTAATTTAAATTTGCCGGTTCTACAAGAAGTACAAAACACACATATAAATAATAAAAAGCTTACGGTTATTGTTTTTTTTAACTTAAAGCCTTCTTTTTTTAAATCGGAGCTATTCATTTTCTTTCTTTTCAGTTTATATAGTAGTGGTAAAAAAAGCGAATTTTGAATTTCTTTCAACGCTTCAATATTTAATTCGTGTAACTCTTGTTTTTCAAACATTGTAGAATGTGTTATTATTCTATTTATAATTTTATATTTTGCTCTTTCAAGTTGATTCATAATTGAGTTATCAAGAAGGCTCAATAATTTTACTTAACTATCAATTTATAGTTATATATTTTATCATTAGTAGAGGCTGTAATAATATATTGTCCGTGAGGTAATAATTGTGCTTCATCAACTATAAACAGCTGATTATTTGTTTCAACCAATACTACTCTCGATAGAAATTCTTTCCCCTGCATATCTCTTAAAACAACTACTATTTCCTGATTTTGATATCCACTAACATTTACATTTAAGTTAGTTGTATTATCTATAGGGTTAGGATATACACTTATGCTTTGGTGGTTTTCTGACATTTTTACGCATATAATATCCAAATATTTAAAGACCCCATTAAAATCAGTCTGTTTTAATCGGTAGTATGAAGTTTCGCTATAAGGTTGATAATCTGTTTCAGCATAATCTCTATAGGTTGTAGAGTTATTTGCACCCGGCACATCAATTAATTTAGTAAAACTTTTCCCCTCTTTACTTTTTTCAATGGAAAAATATGCATTGTTTGTTTCTGTTATTGTTTCCCACTTTATATCCACTTTGTTTCCATTTGCAACAGCAGAAAAACCACCTAATTCTATAGGTAATGGAGAATTTAATGTATTAGTAGTTCCTATACGCCAATTATTTGCATTAGTAAGGCCAGCTAAAGAAACACCTATTCTATTTACCTCATACGTTACAGTTTTATTTGTAGTAGCAGACCATGCGCCATAAATAGGGTCAACAGATCCAATTGAGCGCATGGCAGTTTCTGCAGCCAAATCGCTAAGTGTGTTGGTGAAAAAAGTTGTTGTACCACCTCCATATCGTAAGTAAAGTGTGCTGCCATTAGGGGTAAATCCGTTGCTGGAGGTTACAGCCCAATACGAATTTGTTACAGCATAAAAAGATAAAAATCCACCTGAGCCATTTGGCCAAGTTCCATCAACAATTCCTTGCCCGGCTTGAGATGGTATGTTTCCTGCAACAGAATCAATTGGTACGGATGTTGTTGGCTGCCCTGGATTTGTAATGGTATATAGATTAAAATTTACACCTACTGTCCCACCTGAAGTAAGGTTTGAAATATACCCTAACCAAAAAGGGCAATAATCACTTACCGAGCCCATTGGAAATAACCCAGAACCAGAAGCTGTAGCTAATGGCAATGATGGTGTTGAAAACCATCTGCTAAATGTACCGCCATATAACCATCCTGCAGTTTGAGTTAACACACCTAGTGTTGCTGTCGATTTTCCTAAGGTTAAGGTTAAATCATTTAAATTAACGTTCCCCGTAGTTAAAACGAGGTTATTTGTGACCCAAAAATTATTTGTGAGTAATTGAATATTTCCTCCCGTATTATTTATAGTTAAGTTATAAAAAACATTTTGAGTTTGTCCAGTAGTGCCACTGCCAAGTAAAGCGGTTTGGTTCCCGTTTCCATTAAAAATAACAGTTGAATTTCCCGGTAAAAAAGAGGTGTTTGATTGCGCATTTAGGTTACCGCCTATAGATATGCTGTAGCCATTATTTGTTGCATTTAAACTTGTTGTGCTCGATGGATTATTAATAGTAAGATTATTTGATACAATAAGGTTTCCGCCAAGCGTAACCAGAGCCCCACCCGATATATTTATAGTTACGTTGTAAAAAGACATTGTACTGGAACTTCCTTGACCATTTAAAACACATGAATTTCCTTCGGGAAAAATAACCGTTGAAGAATTAGTGATCGCATCGACCGTGCCTTGTATATAATTCCATGTTCCATACAATGAAATATTTCCTTGTAGAGTTAAGGTTCCTGATGTTTTATTAATTGTTATATTACTTAAAATCCCTTTCCCTGCCGCTGATGTAGTATTTAAAAGTTGGTTTCCCGTTCCGGAAATATTTATTACTCCTGTTCCGGTACTAAAAGGGTCTCCGTTAAAAGTGCTTGTTATATCTCCAAGTGCGTTTAAGGTTCCTGATGATAATCTTACTGCATTTGCTCCTTGCATTAAGATTGTTCCATTAACTGTTAAAGTGTTTAGGCCTACACCTAAATCACCCGAAGTGGCTGTTAAGGTTAAATTATTTTGAACAGTATTAGAATTACTAAAGGTGCAAGTAGTAAAATTACCCAAGATATTTAAATTATAAAAAGTAAAACTTCCACCAACCGTAAATGTATTTGTACTAAAAGCAACCGTACCATTGTTATGACTAAATGAGCCGCTTGAAAAAGTTGTAGCTCCTTTAAAAGTACAAACTCCAGTGGTACTGGTAAATAAAGTGCCCGAAAGTGTATATGTTCCATTAAAATTTATAGGGCTACTTCCTCCAATAAAAGTCCCACCGGAAAATATAGCATTAGATGTGCCAACAGTAATGGTGGCAAATGCATTTTGAGAAATCGTTCCTGTATAAGCACCTACTACATTAATGCCGGCAATGCCTACACCAACATCAACAACACAATTCCCTAATCCATTGCCATCATAATTTGCAATATCTCCCGCGCCAGGTACTGCAGCACCACTAGCTCCTCCAGAACTAGTAGACCAATTTGCTGTGTTGTTCCAATTACTGAGAGATGTCGCAAGCCAGTATTTATTAACCGCTGTTATATTGAAACAGATTATATTAAAAAAAATTACAAAAAAAACTTTAAATACTAATCTGTCCATAAGATTTATTTCTATTATTTACCTTTTTTTTAAATAACTTCAAGGCTATATTCTCTAGCAACTAAGAATCGTGTACTTTCAGTATTTATTAAAATTAAGTTGATTAAAATGATTACATTTTAAAGTTTATTATTCGACAGGTAAATATTATTATTTGAAATATTATGCAGATTATTTGAACATGAAGACTATAGCTATTACACTATAAAACCATATAATATGTTAATAATTTGTACGAATAATTTTCTATTATGAGACGAAATAAAGATTGAAAAATAATCTTTCGTTCGTTCCGAAATATTATCAACTGCCACAAACTTTGCGGCAGTTGATAATCATAGTTCAGTTATAAGTACTTATTATATTGGCATCGGTAAAATTAATTTGACACCGCCTTTTTAAGTCAATTTGTAAGTAATAAACTAATTAGTAAGAATCATCTTCTTACTATCAATAAGATTTCCGTCCGCTATTAAAACATATTCGTAAAGACCAGCGGATAATTCATTAGCATTAATTGTAATTTGCGAATTGCCTCGCGTTGATACCGTATAAGATGCTACTTCAGTGCCACTCATATTAAACACTTTTACAACCGCATTTGCAATATTACTTGACACAAACAGGTGTATAGAAGTGTTTTGATTAAATGGATTAGGGTTATTCTGATTAATTGAGCAAGAAGATAAATTACTATTTAAACCTAACGAACTTGATTTAATTGCTGAAAGAATTAATTTCATGCTATCAATAGAACTCTTTAGTGAAGTTATCTCCGATTCCTGAATTTCCAGCTGTGTCTGCTGCTCATTCACTCCTCCAATAATTACCGGTATAAGGCCAATATAGTTAACCGCCAAAGAACTTACTGATTCTGAAATTATTTTTCCGCTTCTATCGCGATTTTCAGGAAAAATATTATTACCAACCAATTCCGGAAAAACTTTTTGTAACTCTTGCGCCAGTAAACCTATTTGTTTTCCTTCAGGTAAATTCATTTGAGGGTATACATTATTAAATTCGTAACTACATGGTTTTAGTTGCTTTAACTTACTTATAGCAGATGCAAGTGGAGTTATTTTTGTTTTCAAACGTGCATCTGATACTACATAGCTCCCATAGCATAAAACATTCCCTTCAAAGTAACCTGCATAACTAGAAGTGTTTCCAGAAGGAACTGTTACAGCACCAACAACACCATAAATTCCTAGATATTTACTATTTGTTGAAGCCTCAAATATTCCTCCATAATTATTATTATTATTTTGGGCAGCTCGGGCATAAATACCCACCTGTCCTCCATCCTGTATATAGATTCCGGTACCACCACTAGGGTAACTGTTTGTGCTGGGTTGAATTTCCAGCCCAAACATATTTGATGCGTTCGTAGCAATACTTACGCAATTTCCATAACTAGAGGGTAAGTTATTGCCAATTACAACAGGGCCACCTACAAAAAGATTACTTGCTAAGGATGAAGACCCTGCCACATTCAAGCTCCCTAAAGTTGCACCTCCAATAACACCTAAACTTCCAAGTACATTGGAATTTTGATTAACAGTAAAATTATTTTTAGCCACAATATTTCCTGAAGCCGAAAATATTAATCTTGCTGTATTGTTGGTTCCTATAATGAAATCGGTGTTATCGGATGTGCCAACATACTGCGGTGCAATACCAATAGACCCAAATTGCTGCCCGTAAGGATATGTTCCTGCATTTCCATAAAGATTCCATTGGGAGTATCCTTTTGCTGTGCTAAGGATTACAAATAGTAAAATTATCTTGTTTTTCATTTGCTTGAGATTTAGGTTTGTTATTACATTATTTAATATAAGATGATATTATGATGCAGAACGTTGTCTCATTAAAATAATATTTTTATTAGCTTAAAGTGTTATACTCGTTACATTTTCACTTCCTGAGCCAATAATAATATTTCTATAATTACGGATAATGTGTTGTTAAAGGTTTTTCTTTAAAGTTTAAAAACCTTACATTAATTATTACAGATTGAGCAAGCAATAAATTGCATACTAATACTAGCGAATAAAAAATAAATTGTTTGCAAAGTTTAGTTTTCATTACATTAAAATTTAAGTGTAATTAAATAAAGTCTTCTTCTTTTACTACTTTGTTTGCACTATAAGTTTTTGAGTATATGTTTGGTTGCCGCTAGTAATTCTTACACTATAAACTCCGGGAGATAATCCCTCAACATTCATCTTCATTTCTGCACTAGGTTGAAACTGCAAACCCATTACTTCTTGTGAAAGATTATTATACAGTTTTAGTGTACGTAATGTTAGATTAAAGCCCTTAACATCACTGGTAATGTTTACTTGATCTATTGCGGGGTTAGGGTAAAGAAACAATTTTTTTTGTTTTGGTCCATTGCTTTGAACCATTGTTCCTTGGTTTTTTACTCGATTATTTTGACCATCATTACTTATAAAAGCTGTTTGTGCTTGTAATGATGAGCAAATAATCGTTGCAATAGATAATATTAAAATGATGTTTAGTTTTTTCATTATAGTGTTATTTAATTATTATTTACAGTCCATATAAAATAGAATAAACTTAGCGCCCACTTGCAGTTCACTTGGTAGTAATGTATGCGTATATATTATCACTCCATTAGCGTCCTGCAACCATATTTTTGGAGGAGTACTCCAATTTATAGTATAAGTATTTGGGTCTGGGACTGAATTAATAATTACACTCATTTCTGCAGTTGTATTTTCCTCCATAAACTGGTCAAATACCGTAAGAATGTCCTGATTTCCACCCATTGCAATAATGGACGTAACAGGAGGCCCTGCAGATGAATTCCAATGAAACCAATCATCAAAACATGAACTCTTTGCTAACAGTCCAAAGTCAATCTGCCCCTCTAAATCCCAGAACATATATAATTGGGTACTACAAGTACTTCCAGCACAATTTTCAACCCCATCAGGGCCAGCAGGCGCATCTTTTACTATATTAAAAGGTTGTGTATCACTTATAACATCAGCACCCTGAGGAAATTGCACACTTGGATTATAATGTGCCTTCACACCAAATTCCAAAGTTTCGCCGATATGCAAATAATTTTGCGATAAAGTAAAAGAGTTATTAGTTCCTGTAGGGGCATTAACAATGTTTCCAACAATTGTAGCTTGCTGCCCATTGGTAACGTTTAATACACTAACAAAATAAGCATCAGCTGGGCCATAATTTACATCACAATCATCCCATGTTAAGGTAATATCATGAGGGGTAGAGAATTCAACGTCATTATCAGGCTTTAAATTACACGGTGCAGTATGTGGTGGTGGTGGGCAAGACCCTATCTCAAAATTACTGGTACTGGAAGCTGTTACAACCTGATTAGCAGCATCAGTGTAAGTTGCGTTAATCGTCCAAGTCCAATTACCAACACCCAACGATGCAACATTTTCTTGATAAGTTCCGGTTGTAGTGCCGTTAAACTCATCAAGATTTGCTTGTGGTACTTGATATGGTTGAGAAGGTCCACCATTAAGCCCATAAACTATCGTACAAGTAAAAGGATTGGGATTACTGATAGTAGCAGGAGCAGCATTCATAGTCCAGTTAAAAGTTATTTTACTATCTTGGATACATGCAGATGCGACGTCTTGTGTTATACCTAATGTTGGGGCGGCAGTAGTAAAGGTCTGGTATGGGGATGTATAAATGAGTCCATTTGCCCCATGCGAAATGATTTCTATATAATAAGTGATGCCCGGATCCAAAACGAGTGTCTTCCCATTTGTACCATTATATAGCCCAAAGAAATCGGTTACCAACTGGTCTGGAAAATATAGCACCTGAAAAAAGTTACTAAGAATTCCATATGTCGTAAAAGGAGGAATGGAATAATTATTACCAGTAGCAACATTACCAACACTACTATTTGTGCCTGGTAAAATTAACCCATACGTAGGATTGGCAACTACAGAAGTGCCTATACGTAACTCATATCCCTCAGGAGCATAATCACAGCGCATAGAAATTGAAGAAATGACATTTGGATTATTTTCATTATTAGTCGTAGGAGGATTTGATAACTTAAAATGCACCGGTGATGGCATAAAATCATAATCTTGAGTAGTAAGATAACCGTCAACTTCTACATTTGAAGCGGTTATTAATTTTGGAGTTACACCCCAGGTATATCCATTTGGATAATCATGTGTTAATGATTGAAACAATACAGGATTAATAGCAGGGTCAATAGTGTAAGATTGATGCGTTGTAACTGTATTTTCTAAAACTGTTGTTGAAAAAATAACACTGGCAGCATCCGCATTTGGACAACCTTTAGATCCTATCCAAAAAGAATATTCTGTAGCTCCCGGCGCATCTGTCCATGAAAAAACAAGAGGCTGATTATTATTATTAAACGGAATTAAAGTATCTGGAGTAATAAGACTATCAACTCCATAATCCATCGTAAATGAAATAGCATCGCTTGTTTTTCCATTAATGGCTGTAGATGCATCATTTGTAAGAAGAGGAGCCAGTGGGGTAACAGTCCAATAATAGGTGTTATTTTTATCTGTTTGCTGCATAGGATAAGGCACTCCTTTGTATGTGCCTATTATGTTGTTATCATCTATCGTAACATCGGTTATTTCTTTATCTCGCGCAATTTTTAATTCATACCCGGCTGCATTAGGCGTATTTTTCCAGGTACACGGTACTTCATATTTATCCTGAAAGTTTGTACCAAAGCCAGAAATTGCCTCTCCATCAATGGGCACAATGCCATTAGTTGTTGGTATAATTGTTTTAAAACTCTCGGCTTCTGAATTTAAACCTACATTTTCTGATATACCATTTTCTAATATAGCATAAGGATATGTTTCACCATTATTTTGTCCATTATCCTGAAATACTGAACTAGGCCCCTCTGCATATACTAACCAACTATAATTACTATCAGGCTGCAAATTTATATTTGTTTGCGAAGAATGAGCTTGATTTGAAACAAAAGTTCCTTCATTTTCTGTGCTACTGTTTGTAGTAGGAAGAAATACTTGGTCAATAAACGGATCGCTTGTAACTTGGTCTTTCATTCCTAATTGTACATGGTACTTAATTTTTACAGTAGCAGGGTCTGATACTTGAACAGGTTGCCATTGCATATCGCCTCCCCAAGGATAATAAGCTGTTATATCTGCCTTTTGGGCTGCTTCAGATGGTCCGGCTACTAAAACAGGAGTTCTATCTTTAGTAGAAAATTTCATTGTAGAAGACCATTTTTGCAACGAAGTCTGAAGCTGGGTAACGAAAGTGCATGGGATAACGGTCATATTCTTATTAAACCAAGTTGTTTTTACGTGCCAATAATAGTTTGTACTGGGTTTTAGTGCCGCAGCTACTGAAATAGCCTGTACACTTGTATTGTTATCAATTGCAACAACAGTAGAAGTTAATGTTCCATTAAAACTATTTACAGTATAAACTTCATCACCGGTAAATGAAGGATCTGAAGATATCTCCATCTGCCAACCAGATTCGAAGTCTGGATATACAATTTGCCTGGCTATAGTTACGGCCCATGGGTTTACATCAGCATCCATATCTGGAGATGAATATATAGTACCGGGAGATGGACATAAACCAACTGCCCAACAAGCCGTTAAAATATTTTGCGTTACCGACTCCGATTGGCCCAACGTAGTTGCTGCATTTGTTAAGGCAGTAGGCATATCTGTATAAGAAGGAGCAGATGGTAGGCTAACCATTGCCTGAAAAAATATTTTCTCTATCATAGCATGATCCATTGCAGTTACTGTATAATAGCCTAAACCTGTTTGATCATCTTGATAACCTGTTCCTCCATTCTCTAAAAGATAAAAACAAAAATCGAGTACTGATGAGTTTACATCAGCATTTGGGCTGGAACTAATATCATAATGTTGACCTCCATAACAATCTGGTTTAATAAAAGGATCGTTTTTAGGCGCGCCCATATTATAGTCAGTAAGCCAAGCGTCTGCACCAAACTTCCATGTGGAAACACCTAATGCATAGTTTTCAGAAGCTCTACCAAAAATATGGCCAAAAGATTCTCTGATAGAAGAGCCGTCTCCGCCTACATTTGGATTGAGATTATCAAAAATGGCATTAGTCAGCTTTGATCCTACAATATCTAAACTAACTTGTGGCGAATTTAGAGGACCACCTGCGTAATTATAATGTATAGCTTTTACGGTAGAAGGATTGTTTCCTGACTGATCTAAATAAGAATTTATTGGTAAAGTACCGGCTTCATCGATGCCATCCCAGCCCAATGTGTTTTTACAATAATCCAAAAATGTTTGTGTACCATATTGTATGCTAACACAGGCCGCTGAAATAGCACCGTAATTCGGCTCATTTTGTGCAGTATAAATTCCATCCACAGGAGCGAAATCAGCCACGGGTGCTTGAGATCCCCAATAATAGGTGTTCATTTGAGGATACGGACTATCAGAATTAACAAGCGTTTGTAATGAATTTTGCAATACGCCACCTAGATTATCACTCGCTTTTGTTTCAACTGCTATAAAATTAACGAGCCCATTATAATAACTTTCGCCTTGGGTAGCAATATTTTTTTGGAAAGTTCCATAAAGATTTACTGCTATTAAAGCGTTCATAGCACTATTATATACCGGAGTGTTAACTGCATAACCTTCTTTTACAGTCTCCTGTAAAACGGCATTTTGAAAATCATCGAATGTAGAATTTGCAGAAAGCGTATTGGAAAGGATATTAAAAAGAATGGTGTTAGCAAGACCACTTCCAATACCATTAACTAAATAACTAGTACCAACATCATTAGTTAAAGTGGCTCCATTATTTTCATTACCATTAACAAGTAAATAATAGAAGCGATCTAAAACACCTGCCAGTGCCGCAGGATTAGCCGGACTAATTGCAACTGCGGTATTCCATGTGTCACTTTGGTAACAATCAGGAAATAGTTTTAATTTAGGATATTCTAAGCTTTTTACATTATTACTTCCTATCCCACCTGGCTGTTGAGGACTATACATATCGTCCCCTATAGTCCATAAAGCAGGTTGTGCTGGACTCATTTTTGCTCGAACAGAATTATAAACAGATACTCCAAATATATCTCCGTAAAATTCTCGTATGGCTGCCGGTTCATTACCATTAGTATTTCCTATCGCAGCATCCCATATACCTTGGGTATATATTTTAGATACTAAATCTAAACTAACTTGTGGTTTGTTGCCATTTGTTGGATCAGCATAGTTATAATACAACTCTCCTGTAAGAGGCTGTGGCTGTGTCGGGAAATTATTAACTAGCCCTATGTTAGCAGTAACAGGTAAGGTACCTGCACCATCTAAACCAATCCAATTAAAAGGAGTTTGTGCGAAATAATTTATGGCTTGTCCTATGCCCCATTGCACACTTACAGCTATTTTTGAACTGTCAAGAGTATTTGTTATACCAAAGATTCCATCTGCAATTGCATAATCCTTAAAAGGCATAATTGTAGCAGTAGGGACAGAAGGAATATATTCTGTTGCAAAAGTAACCGGATATTTATCGGTTGGGGTATTCTGATCATCCTGCTGGCTCGGATTATGTAATAAGGAATATTCTTTAGGGCTGTTAAGATCTGACAGAATATTGGTTTCTGTTGCAGGAACACTTACAGCTCCATTATAATAGCTCAATACACTATAGTTTTTTCCTAGTATTGTACTTGAGAGCACCTCCGGACCGTAACTTATGTTATGCGGATTAAAAGCTCCATCAGGGTGAACATTTACTGCCAGCCATGCTGCCAAAATTGTTTCGTATGCCGGAGTTTCTGCCGGAAAACCTAATGCCTTTGCTGCCTTTAAGGTAGCGTTTGCCATATCTTTAAAAGTAAAACTATTGCCATTATTGTCTCCAGCCCAAGGAAGATAATTTTGATAATTAACAATTACTTCAAATAAAATCTGTGATGCAACCTTATCTCCTATGCCGGTAATAGTATAACTGTACCCAAAATCATTTGTTTCTTGGTTATTGTTACTGCTACTGCTGCCATTTGATAGTAAATAATACCAGCGGTTCATTACACCCGAGTTGACATAAGCATTTTGGTTAGCAGCATCATAATTATTCCCTCCATAACAATCTGCCTGAGCTTTAGCGGGACTAGTTTTTGGGTATCGCATATCTCTTAGGTAACCTCCATTGCCTGCCAGTGAGAATATTTCTTCACCTATTTTCCAGGTGGCAGGATTCTTGGAAATGTAATAATCGTATTTATTCTTAGCATTTCTTCCAAAAATATCTCCACATGATGAACGTATAGCCAATGCTTCGCCAGTAACAGGGATAACAAAATTATAATCAAAAATCCGCTCGGCTAATTGTTTTCCAACCAAATCCGTACTTACCTGTGGCATATTATCAGAGGTTTGCGAGGTAACGCTAAGACTGTAAGTTGCTGGGTCACCGAAATGGAAGTAAAAATCTCCCTCATTCAGTAGTGTAGGAGAATTGTTTCCAACAATACAATTAATGGGAATAGTACCTGCCTTGTCTACACTGTTCCATGCATGATTCATGGCAAAATAATCAATAGCAAACTGCATAGCAGCATGAGTTTGTACAAGTGTTTGTGAATTTACTGCACTATTATCTCCGGTAAACATCTCATCAAAGGGATAACAATCCATTCCGCACGAAATTTGATCATCAAACTTGGTAGAAATAGCAGGTAGATTTAGGGAAGGTGTAGCCAGTGCTTGTAAAGCTATTACAGGCTCCGGTTGGTTTTGATTATTTGCACAACCTGTTGCACTTAAAGCAGGAAGCGTTAGAAGCACACCTCTTGTTGCATAAGCAAGCCTTGAACCTGCTTGACCTGCTTGTATAGCCTCATCTATAACTATTGCTTCATTTGCTGCTGCTGCTGCATCCACGCCTTCTGCAATGAGTGCTATGCGATATTGAGTTTGTAGAGCAATTCTAAATCCGGTACTTGCAACTGCTTGCTCGCTAAGTGCCTCTGTGGCTCCAGCCACAGCACTCGCAACTGTAACACCGGAAACCTCCGCATTTATAGCCGTTGCCATTAACGGCACTGTAACTTCCGCATCTGCTCCACCTGTGACAGCTGTGGCTACCACTAAAGCACCTACTGTGGCTAGAAATAAACTAGGTGCTGTAATATAAATCTTTTCAGGATCTTCATTTTTTTGTTGGCATTCCAAATTATAGCCTTTTAACTTATCATAAACCCCTACCGCGCACCATGCCTGTCTTACACTTTCATACCCGGTGCTACCTATTGGAGAACCAAATTTTGATTCCATTAAACTTAAGCTGGCGTTACGCATATCTAAAAAATTTGGAGCAGAGGGAGGGGTACTATTTTTAGAGGGAAGAGAACTATTGCCTGTAAGCATGTTATAAAACAGGGCATCTGCTTGCGAAACATAAGTTAGTGGCTGTGCTTGCGAAACACCAATCCCTACAGTAACCAGCGGAGTTATGTTATACGTAATATTTCCATTAATGGTATTAAGTGGATCGATAGCTGGGGTAATAATCACCGGCCCTCCATTTTTTAAAAGATAATAACAATAATCTATAACCGTTGCATCTTTTGAAGGCGCAGTAGGATCCGAAGCATTGTAATTCCAATTATAGTCCTGATAATAGCCTGGTAAACCCGAAAAATAGGGAGTCGAAATATCTTTATCGGGTGGTGCAAGAGGATTGCCGGATTTTTTTTGATTAACATCTTCTCCTATTGTCCATACGGGTGGAAGAGTAGGAGTTAGAGACCCGCGATAAAAGTTTTTGGATGCAAGCCCGAAAATATCACCAAAAGCCTCTGCAATGGCAATAGATTCTAAGTTACTAGCCGGTGGTTGACCCACTTGATTATCATAAATACGCTGGGCAATGTTTTTAGCTACATAATCTATACTAGTTTTTGGGAATACTAAATTCGGCGGGGTTAATGAGTTACCCAATGGATAAAAAATTTGGCTGATATCAGCGGCTGGGCTTGTTGGCAAAACACCTTGAGCGCCCACATAATTTTGTATTGTATAAGTCCCTGCCTTGTCTAATCCTAACCAATCCCAGGTGTTTGCAAAATAAGTAAGTGCCATTTGGGTTGCAAAGTGAACCTGCACCGCACTGTAAGAAGTATCTAGCTCCTGATTATTAGCAGGATAATTTTTTAAATAGGAGGTGCTGAAAATATTAAATTGAGGAAAATACGTTTTTAGTGTATCAGGTGAGTTAGCATCAAAATTACCACCAGCAGTTAATGAATACGACCTAGTAATAAATGGTGCATGGAGTTGAGTTGTACCGCCATCTAAACTACCTGTTGAATTTAATTGATATTCAAAGGGGCTTTTATCATCTTTTGCTATTTGTGTTTGAAGTACTTCAAGTCCATTTACTGTACCATTGTAGAAACTTTGAAGATTATTTTGTGTTACCATTTTAGGATTATATTCCCCAAACGAACTATCTACCCCTACTGCATGCCAAGCAGCTGATACCGTTTTATATATTGGAAGCATATTACCATTTGCGTCATAATCGCCATACAAACTCTTGGTAATTTGCAGGGTAGCAATCCTAAAGTCAGAAAAACTTAACCCGTCAAGTAATTTTTTCGTCATTGTCTGAAATACAATATTATTAGCTATTGCTGCTCCGGTTTCATAATCGGTAGGATTAACATTATTTATTGGCGAAACAGTATAAGTCCATCCAACACCATTAACTTTTTCAGGACCACTACCTCTTGAAGGATAGGTTGCAGAGCCATAAATAAGCAGCCAGTACCAATGGTTCAATATCTCTCCATTTGAATACTGATCGTAAGAAGGATTGCCTGTTGCATTATAATTAGGTTTCTCCATATATGTATCAGGATGAGGTGCATTAGGAGCCCACCAACTTTTTACCGAAGTAGGATTAGCCCCATTACGCTTAGGCGTAATAGATTGAAGAAAACCTATTCCCCAATTAGTACTACTGATAGAAGAATCAGAATAGGGGTTTCCACCACTTGCTTTTTTTACCCAATTAGAAATACTCATTCCCATAATATCAGCTAAAGGTTCAAATACATCGCCGTTAGGAGTATAATTTACAAACTCTAACTGTATACCATGAGCATATTCATGCCCTATCATATCTACACTTATTGAAGGAAGAGGAGTGGGCGTATTACCAGCTAAATAAAATACTGAGCCATCAGACGCATTACCAGTATTTAAACTAATAGAAATTACACTATTCCAATAATGAGTTGCACCACCTACATAGTTTAATTCACAATTTAGCTGCTTCGTTCCCATCTTGTCAAAACCAAGCCAACCGTATTTAGTAAAAAAGAAATAATTAATTTGTTGCATTCCCCATAATGCACTTCCTGCCATTATTCCAGGGAAAGGATTACCAGAAGGAGGGGTTGGTAATGGAGTTCCTGTAAAATTACTATTAGCTCCTAGACTAGTATAATTACCATTATAATAAATAGCATTATCCACCGTTCCTGTAGTATTACATCCCTGCGTTGAAAGATCAGCGAAATACCAAGTATTAAAGTCGCTAGGATTCGTTCGTCCATGTATGTTAATAAATAAATCATTTGGGGTTATAGAAGGTTTTGAGTTGTTTAATTGCCCTAAATAGCCATATTGACCTAATAAATAGCCATAATTAAGATTTCCAAATCCACAAGCTTGATATTTAATTATAGGCGTGTTCTGTGTTCCATTATAAAGTGTATTAACCGGACGGGTATAAGGCACAGGATTCGGCATATCAGCTAGTGTAACATTTCGCATATTAATAAGCGTGCCTGTATTTGCATCAATTAGTACCATGTAATTAGCAAATGGTATATTTACAGGGATATCAAACTTCCATGCAAGAGTATATACCGAACCTTGCAACGCAGCATCGATTGGTACAATCATTAATTTCCCCTCAGGCATGGGGTAATTAGGGTTCTGCAACCAAGGGTATGCCGGCTGCCCGCCAATACTGCTTAGTGCAGTTTGTAAAGCCGAGTTTGCATCAACCGCCGGGTTTACATTTAAATTGAGCTTACTGCCTAATCTTCCTAAACCATATAATACATTAGAACTATTGCTCTCTAATACATATTGCCCATTAAATACAGGTACGTTTTTATAATACTGCTGATAACGTGTATGTGTGTGTCCTTCTTCATCAGTAAATTGATGAAACTGCTGCATGGAGTAATCGTTGGTTAAATGTAATCCTGCAGCGTAATCATTAAAAAAACTGCCCTGACTTACACTTACATTATTTTTTACATCAAACGAGTAAAAATTATCTCGTTGGCTAAAGTTTAAATTTTTCTTAGTAATTGTAGTATCGTTGCTTGCCGATACGCCAACTGGCAATGGATTTACTTTTATAGTTACATTATCAGTGCCCACACAACCAGCACTATCAGTAGCCGTTACAAAATATTTGGTAGTTGTGGTTGGCCCAACAAAAACATTAGATCTATTACCGGTTCCATTCATGCCTCCTATGTTTGCTGTCCATGTATAGGATGTAGCTTGTGGAGCGTAAGCATATAATTCAACGGTTTCGCCGGTTGTAATTTTTAATTCTGTAGCACCTGCATCAACTGTAAAAGGGTGGTTTATAGTTACGGTAGTTTGGGCGGTAGCGGTACAGTTGTTTTTATCGGTTACATATAAAGTATAAGTAGTTGTGTTTATAAAAGAAACCACAGGATTGGAGTTGGTTGAATCGCTTAATCCTGCAGAAGGTTGCCATAAATAGTTATACGGAGCTGTACCTCCGCTAGCCGAAAGTCTTCCTCCTATTTGTGTGTTGTTCGTTTCACATATTGTTTGGTTAACTCCGGCATTAGCTGTAGGATTAGGATTTACAGTAATGTTTACTTGAGCTGTACCTGTGCAACCATTGGCATCTGTACCAATTACAGTATAAGTACCGCTTGTTTGTGTTGAAGTTGTAGGATTTGAAATATTAGAGTTGTTTAATCCAACAGTTGGTGTCCACACATAACTTAAACCGCCAGTCGCGTTTAACGTAGTACTGTTACCTTCACATATAGAAACATTGCTACCTGCTCGTATGCTCGGTATCTGATTTACGATTACAGTTGCTTGAGCTTTACCTGTACAACCATTAGCATCTGTACCCGTTACGGTATAAGTAATCGTACTTATCGGTGTTGCTATTACATTTGACCCCGTTGTGGCACTTAAGTTTGTATTAGGTGTCCAAGTATAACTAGATGCTCCGTTGGCACGAAGAGATGTAGAACCACCTGAGCACATGGTAGGATTTATTGGAGATACAGTTATTGTAGGTATATCTACCGTTACTGTAGTTTGAGCTGTACCTATACAACCATTTTTATCAACTAACGTTACTGTATAAATAGTCGTTCTTCCGGGGTTTGCTGTTATTATAGGATTGCTTGTGCTACTTAAGTTTGTATTAGGAGTCCAGCTATAACTAGCCGCCCCACTCGTTGCACTTAAGGTTGTAGAACCGCCTGAACATATCGTAGGATTGGATGAAGTTATATTTACGGTAGGAACATCTACTGTAATAGTTGTTTGGGCTGTATTCGTACAACCCTTTGCATCAGTTCCTGTTACAGTATAAATAGTAGTGCTTGTTGGACTGGCAACCGGGTTTGCAATATTGGTAACGCTTAAACCAGTACTTGGTAACCATTTATAGGAAGTACCACCACCTGCATTTAAGATTGTGTTGCCTCCTGCACATATGGTTGTTGATGCTACTGTAGTTATAGCCGGGATGTCTAATGTTATAGTTGCCTGCGCTGTATTCGTACAGCCATTTACATCAGTTCCTGTTACGGTATAAGTAATTGTACTGCTTGGGTTAGCTGTTACCACTGAACCTGTTACTGAACTCAGATTTGTATTTGGGGTCCAAGTATACGTTAAGCCACCACCTCCATTTAAATAAGTTGCATTGCCCAAACATATCGTTGGACTTGTTACCGTAGCTGTGATACTTGGTTTATCTATCGTTACAGTTGCTTGAGCTGTATTTTTGCAACCATTAGCATCTGTACCTGTTACTGTATAAATCATTGTAAGGCTTGGGTTCGCTGTTACACTAGAGCCTGTTGTTGCACTCAGATTTGTATTAGGGGTCCAAGAATAAGTTGACCCACCTCCGGCACTAAGAGCTGTAGAGTTACCCAAACATATAGTTGGATTGGTTGCCGATGCAGTTATTGTCGGTATATCTAATGTTACTGTGGTTTGAGCTTTTCCTGTACATCCGTTTTTATCTACTAATGTTACTGTATAAACAGTAGTGCTTCCAGGGTTTGCAGTTATAATAGGGTTCGTTGTGCTACTCAGGTTTGTATTGGGAGTCCAGCTATAACTGGATGCTCCGCTTGTTGCGGTTAAAGTAGTTGTACCACCTGAGCATATGGTAGGATTTGATGAAGTTATATTTACAGTAGGAACATCTACTGTAATAGTAGTTTGAGCTGTGTTCGAACAACCTTTAGCATCCGTTCCTGTTACCGTATAAATTGTAGTGCTTGTTGGACTGGCAACCGGGTTTGCAATATTGGTAACGCTTAAACCAGTACTTGGTAACCATTTATAGGAAGTACCACCTCCTGCATTTAAGGTTGTGTTGCCTCCGGCACATATGGTTGTTGACGCTACTGATGTTATAGCCGGGATGTCTAGCGTTATGGTTGCCTGTGCTGTATTGATACATCCATTTACATCTGTTCCTGTTACGGTGTAAATAATTGTGCTCGTTGGATTCGCTGTTACAACAGATCCTGTTGTTGCACTCAGGTTTGTATTGGGAGTCCAGGTATACGTTAACCCGCCACCACCATTTAAATAAGTTGCATTGCCCAAACATATCGTTGGACTTGTTACCGTAGCTGTGATAGATGGGAGTTGGTTTACAGTTACAACAACTAATTGTGGAGCGCTTTGAACACCTGCTGCACTTGTCCCTACTACAGTATAAGTTGTAGTACTTGGTGGATTTGCTATTATACTTGAACCTGTCTGATTTGCTCTCCAGTAAACACTACTCCACGTATAAGTAGAGGCCCCACTAGCACTAAGCGTGGTAGATTGACCAACGCATATCTTTGTGGGAGATGCGGTTGCCGGTATAGTATAACTTGTTAATGACACAGCCTTTGATGCCTCAGCGATTGACTTAACTATTTTTGCTTTGATTTTAGCCTTTACAAATGCATTACTAACGTAGGGGTAAAATGCAAAAGTGATTGCGAAAATTATCGAAGTAAGTAGGTTTTTTTTCATGGCATTGTTGTTTTAAAGAGGAATTTTTAATGACGTATTAATTAAACTTTTTTAAGAACTAGAATCTTTATTTATCTCTTAACATATATTAAAATTAAGTCGATTAAAATGACTATTTTTTTAAGTTTATTATTCGCCGGATAAATATTATTATTTGAAAGACTAAGGATGTTATTTGTATATAGAGACTATATCGGGTACGCAATAAACTCTACAGCATATTGATGATTTTTGTGATATATAAAATAAAAACATAATTAGGTAATTCCGTCTTTTTGTTGCCTCAACCCTAGAAAATTTATAGTTTTTTTTCATATTTTTATAACTCCAAAACACAATTAGTATATAAGCAATAATATTCTAAATATTTTTTCATTACTCCATTAATTGTGTTTTTGCATTTTTAGTTTATTATGCTTTAGTGATTTGAATCTCTTGGTAAGGAATAAAAACAAGGCAATACTAAATGAGAATAAGTGCTTCTTATTAACAATGATTAGTTTTGAAACAAAGTTTGTGACTGCATTAAAATATACTTGTGCTTCTATTTATTTAAAAGCATATGTACTATCTGAGGTAGAAAAATAGTTATAAAAATCGCTTTTAAACAAGTGGGATTTAGTTATTCCAAATTAATCTTATTGTCGCCATTAAAACTTGCATTTATAACAGGAAGTAAATGTCTGACTAAGCTTACTTAAGTAATAAACGAATGCTGATGCGTTTGCACAAATAGCAGTTATTAAAAGGGTAATTACTTTTTCGTGGCTTCATTTTTATAAATAGATTAATAAACTAACTTAGATTACTATTAAAATTATGTTGATTAAAATCATTGTTTTTTAAGTTTATAATCTGAAGGATAAGGAATATTATTACATATGAAGACATGCTTTTACTTGAGGTTGTTTTTTTTGAAACATGTTATTATTAGACTAAGTATCGAAATAGAAAAACCCGCTAACATTCCCAACCACAAAATACAACTCTTAACACCTCTTTGTTCATTGTAAGGATATATTTCTGATAGTATCACATTAGTTAAAACACAAAGTACAACAATTAAAACTAGAGTTATGAAGATATTCTTTTTCATGTGTGTATGATTTTAATATAAGCTTAGCTAAAGATTATTTGGTTGCACATAAATTACATACATGTAATCTGTAACTACTTCTTGTTCCCGCATTTTAGTTTTTAATTGCTTTTTGCATGTATTGTTTACCATCTATTTGTAGATTGACGAAATAAATTCCGCTTGGCTGAGAAGATAAATCAATCGTTGAACTATAAGTTTGTTGATTTGTATATTGATATACTTTCTCTCCAAGTGTATTGTAAATTTCTATTTGCGAATTGGCTAATAAGAGATTGTTGTTAACTTCTAACTGAAATATCCCGTTATTTGGGTTTGGGTAAACTGTTATTTTATTGTTGTCGTTATTGTTCTGCTCTATCCCTGTGGTGCAAGTTGATACTGTTTGTGTAAGAGTAAACAAATTAGTACAACCATTAACATCTGTCCCTGTAACGGTATAAGTTGAAGTTATGGTTGGAGTTATGGCAATACTTATACCCGTTTGTGCCGTACTCCAAGTATAAGTACTTGCACCGTTTGCTGTTAAAGTGGCTGTACTACCTGCGCATAAAGTAACTGTGTTGCTTGATACCGTTACAGCCGGTAGAATTAAATTTATTAATAATACAGATACATTGTTTGAATTAAGATTGGCTGTTGCCAAATCAATTTTTCCGTCCCCGTTAAAATCAGAGCTTATCACTGAAACAGGTGTTCCTACCGAAAAGTTTGTAGCAGCACCAAAACTGCCTGTGCCAATACCCAATAATATCGATATATTGTTTGAACCATTATTAGCCGCAGCCAAATCAATTTTGCCATCTCCGTTAAAATCAGCACTTGTTACTGAATAAGCGTTGCTACCTATCGCAAAGTTTGTGGCAGCACCAAAACTACCTGTTCCTGCGCCCAATAATACCGATATATTGTTTGAAGTCTGATTAATTATCGCCAAATCAATTTTGCCGTCTCCGTTAAAATCGGCGCTTGTTACTGAAATAGGACTAGGGCCTGTTGCAAAGTTTGTAGCAGTACCAAAACTGCCGGTACCTGTGCCCAATAATATCGATATATTGTTTGAACCATAATTAGCTGTTACCAAATCAAGTTTGCCATCCTCGTTAAAATCAGCGCTTATTAGTGGATAAGGATTAGTACCTGCCGCAAAGTTTGTGGCAGTGCCAAAACTGCCTGCACCTGTGCCCAATAATACCGATACATTGTTTGAACCATAATTAGCTATTGCCAAATCCATTTTACCATCTCCGTTAAAATCAGCGTTCGTTACTGAAAAAGGGTTAGAGCCTGCCGAAAAGTTTGTAGCAGCACCAAAACTACCTGTGCCTGTACCCAATAATACCGACACATTGTTTGAATTACGGTTAGCCGTTGCCAAATCTATTTTACCATCTCCGTTAAAATCAGCACTTGTTACTGAAACAGGACTAGTGCCTGCTGCAAAGTTTGTGGCAGCACCAAAACTGCCTGTGCCTGTGCCCAATAATACCGATACATTGTTTGAAGTCTGATTAGCTATCGCCAAATCAGGTTTGCCATCTCCGTTAAAATCAACGCTTGTTATGGAATAAGGATTAGTCCCTGCTGTAAAGTTTGTCGCTGCGCCAAAAGTGCCTGTGCACATAGCAGTACAATTTAATAATGCCGATATATTGCCGGAACCCTGATTAGCTGTTACCAAATCAGGTTTGCCGTCCCCGTTAAAATCAGCACTTATTACTGTATTAGGGCTAGAACCTGCCGCGAAGTTTGTGGCAGTGCCAAAACTGCCTGCGCCTGTGCCCAATAATACCGATACATTGTTTGAACCATAATTAGCTATTACCAAATCTATTTTACCGTCCCCGTTAAAATCAGCGTTCATTACTGAAAAAGGGCTAGAACCTGCCGCAAAGTTTGTGGTAGCACCAAAACTACCTGTGCCTGTACCCAATAATATCGATACATCGCTGGACCCATAATTAGCTGTTGCTAAATCAAATTTCCCGTCCCCGTTAAAATCAGCACTTGTTACTGAATAAGGACTTGTGCCTACTCCTGCCGTAAAGTTTGTGGCAGCGCCAAAACTACCGGTGCCGGTGCCCAATAATACTGATACATTGTCTGAACTATAATTAGCTGTTACCAAATCAATTTTACCGTCCCCGTTAAAATCAGCACTTGTTACTGAACTAGGAGTAACGCCTGCGGCAAAGTTTGTGGCAGCGCCAAAACTGCCTGTGCCTGTGCCCAATAATACCGATACATTGTTTGAACCATAATTAGCTATTGCCAAATCCATTTTACCGTCCCCGTTAAAATCAGCGCTTGTCACTGAATAAGCATTACTACCTGCGGCAAAGTTTGTGGCAGCGCCAAAACTGCCTGTGCCTGTGCCCAATAATACCGATACATTGTTTGAATTACGATTAGCTGATACCAAATCCATTTTACCGTCCCCGTTAAAATCAGCGCTTGTTAATGAATAAGGATGAGTACCTGTTATAAAGTTTGTGGCAGCGCCAAAACTGCCTGCGCCGGTACCTAATAATACTGTTACACCGTTTATAGAAAGATTATTTGTTGCCAAATCAAGTATGCCGTCCCCATTAAAATCAGCGCTTGTTACTGAATTAGGATTAGTACCTATTACAAAGTTTGTGGCAGCATTAAAACATATTTGTGCATTTGTATTAAAACAAACTACAGCCGCTAAAAGCGTAATTGCTTTTTTGATAATTTTATTTTTCGTAATTGT
>Ga0210401_10001871_pt1 | contig 23873 bp, 27 predicted proteins | sample IncBWH32MmetaG_FD_150866 | JGI IMG/M metagenome (GOLD analysis project Ga0210401, IMG submission 150866) | Forest soil microbial communities from Barre Woods Harvard Forest LTER site, Petersham, Massachusetts, United States - Inc-BW-H-32-M | ecosystem: Environmental > Terrestrial > Soil >... | reverse complement strand
ATTTGAACTGGGCGCGGTGTCCTCAGTGAATTTCAGCACGTACACGAACACGTGGCAGCCGCGGTCATCGATCAACAGCATCTATTTCCAGGATGACTGGAAGTTTTCCCGAAACCTGACTCTCAACCTGGGCCTTCGCTGGTCCACCGAAAGCCCTTATCACACCGCCCACGGGCAGGAGAGTGAGTTCAGTCCCACCACTGTCGATCCTTTGACAGGGATCATGGGCGCTCTGATCCACCCGACCGGAGGTTTGAATCGCCGGGATCTCAAGAACTTCCAGCCCCGGATCGGCATGGCTTACCATCCCCGAGAGAAGTGGGTGTTCCGCGGCGGCTTCGGACTCAACACAGTCGATATCCGATGGCCGAATCAAGGCATGCAATTCGATGAGTATCAGGCCCAGGTTGTCCAGCAACGCCTGTCCAACAACCCGTTGCCGCTGTTTCAACTCAGCCAGGGCCCGGCGCCGGTGGTGTACAACATTCAACCCAACGGCACCGCCGGGTACGTGGGCACGAACTACGGCTCGCGAAATGTTACCTGGCTGGACCCCTCGCTGCATCCCGGCTACGTCGCGAACTGGAACGTCACGGTCGAGTACCAGCTCAGCGCGAACAATCTGTTCAAGGTGTTCTATGCGGGATCGGCCGGCGTGCATCTGGTGGAAAGTTGGAATATCAACGCCTTCCCGGCGGATTTCGGCGCCGGTAATCCGGCGCTGCAAAATGCGGTGTTCGCCAACACGCAGGCCTATCTGCCGTATCCGCAGTTCGGCGCCATAAATCACTTGGCCAATACGGGTCACTCCAGCTACCATTCCGGCACGGTCCAGTATTCGAAACGTTACTCGCAAGGCCTGGTTATGGATTCGTTCTACACCCTCTCAAAAGCGCTGGATGACTGTGACACCGATTACAACGTCTGCAATGGTGTCGAGCCTGTGACGGATCGCAACCTGAGCAAGGGACGGGCCGCTTATGACATGCGGCACCGCTTCGTTACTAGCTTCAGTTACGAGCTGCCGGTGGGCAAAGGCAGGCGCTTCAAGAACAAGGGAGGTATCCTGGACTACATCATCGGCGGTTACGATCTTTCCTGGATTCAGACCGTCGATACCGGCAATCCGTTCGGCTTCACCTTCGCCAACAGCCCATACAACTACTATCCAACCTCGGGCGCGACCCCCACTTTGTCAAGCGGAGTCAACATCGGGACCCGCGTCCCGGACCTGGTCGCCACGCCGACCATGTCGCAGTTCGGACTGGGTAACGACATCGGACCCAATCGCTTTAACCAGAGCGGCGAGTACGCCTTGGTTGGGGCGTCCGGTGGAGCACTCGCGACTTACGCTGGGTGCGCTCCTCCGACCTGCAACATCTCTGCGTTCGCTCCGCCCCCACCGTTCACGCCAGGCAATGCGGGACGCAACATCCTGACCGGACCGGCGTCCTACTACTCGATGTTCTCGGCGAAAAAGAACTTCCGCATTACAGAGCGCGTCAATCTGCAGGTCCGCTACGACTTCCAGAATCCATTCCACAATTTCGGTTTCTCCGCGCCGAACTCCACGGTGGATTTCAAGAATCCGCAGTTGTTCGGCAAGATTACTTCCGACGTAGCCACGGCCAGCCTCACGGGCGAGCCGCTGATGAACCTGATGCTTCGTATGAGCTGGTAAGGGGCAACGCAAGTCGCAGACCGGAAACAACCGCCATATGGCCGGATGCAAAAATTGTTGGGTCTTCGGGCCCGGTGACGGATGCCTCCTTTGACGACGAGGAACATTTTCGTCTGCGTTTGGTCCGCAGGGCATCACCGCGGTATCACGTCGGGCATCCATAAGGCCAAGTTGCCCTTCCTCGGCGTACGGGTTGCACCTAAACTCAAACACTTAGACCGAACTGAACCCAACTGAACTGACGCAATACACGTTCGATTCCCGTTAGCGCTACCAATTCCTCACAGACTTACGGGCTTTGCGCTGTGACGCGCTGTGACGCGCAACAGACCAGCAGAATTTCGCAGACCAAGACCCGGCTGTTGCCAGATGGCTCGTAGGGGACCAGTGGTTCAACCATCGAGCTTTCGCAAGTCTCCAGTCGCACTACAGCCGACATCTACAGCCACGCGATCCGCGGCAAGGACCACGCCGCCGCCCGGTGTTGGGACGGCATCATGCAGAGATCGCGTAGCGAGACGGAGAAATCCAAATCCGTAAACTAGCACGCGCCAACCCGAACGCCAGCCTTCGCATCGCCTCAGGGCCCGTCTCTAAGACTTGCCATTCGTTCCAGAAGCGCGTCTCGACATGTAAACGTGCTCTGATACCAGGAGGAGTCGTTTGCTCGACTGGAATTTCAAAGGTCAGGACCTCGGCGTCGTCTCGTACATTGGCGTCCTGCCAGTCCTTTTCGCGTTGGTTCTCAAACCTGTACTGGATCCTCCAGCCGCCGTCTTGCATTTGCGGTGGCGTCGCCTCCAGGGTGACCATATCGCGAAACAGATATCCGCCTTCAAAGTGATTCTTAAAGAAGAGCAAGCCATCGGACCTCGTACCCTGTGGCGCGCACGCAAATATCGGCGGCGAACGCCAAAGTGAGCGGCTGCCCGGTGCCCTTCATCTGGCTTTGGTCCATATCGAGGAACACGTTGAAAAGCTGGGGACTAGCGTTGGGGTCCCGCTGCCAAGTCTTCGTCACGGGGTCTCTCGTGGGGAACAGGTCGTCAAACTTACGCATGATCGCACTGTTTTCACTCTCAATCCGCCGATGAAGTTGCCATGCCTTGCCGCGAACACTGACGGTTACCTCGAAAAGACAGGATGCCTTAACGCTCTTGCCCGCATCTTTCTCGGCCTGGACACTCGGCGGCAAAGTCAGTTCATCCACCTCTAGACGGCCATCGGCGCGCACGTCGCCGAATAGAAATCTAATGAGGTTTAGCAAATCGACTGAAGGCTCACGACTCAAAGTCTGGCTAGACGAGTGGGAGATTCCCCCGCGGCGATGTAATCGGCCTAAAGATCGAAGAGGGCCTCAGGCCAACACCATGGGCGTACCCGGTCCGCCGCTCAATCCGATCCGCTCTGTTGTCCGAAGTGGTATGTGCCCGGGTGTAGCAAACGCCGGGGTGCAGCTTGGTTCCCCGCTTGTACCAGGCTGAGGGAAGGCTCCGATCGAGGCCGTTTTTTGGACCATCAAAAGACCAGCTTCATGGCAACTTGCATCTGTCTCGACGATCCTGAGTCGCCCGTCGGGTACCTGGTATTGCTGATCAGTCCAAACGTGCTGGTCGCCGCCGTGACACCCGGCTGTCCGAAATTCGCATGGTTCAGAGCGTCGAAAGCATCCGCGCGGATTTCCAATCTGATCTTCTCACGAATCATCGTCTGCTTCATCAGCGCGATGTCCACGTTAGCAAAACCGGGTCCGATGATCACGTTGCGGCCAAGGTTTCCATAGGCGGCTCCCTGGTCGTAAAACACCGTCGGATTCTGAATATATTCAACGAACGTCGCGTTACCGTTGGGAGACGGGCTATACCCCGTCTGAACAGGACCGGTCACGCTCGGGCGCAACGTGGCAGCGCCGGTAAACGACGTATTGGTGGTCTTGAAGGTGATCGGATTGCCACTCTGCAAGGTGATGACCGGCGCGAACTGCCATCCGTCCTTCCAACGGTTCCCGTGCAGCGGCAGCTCGTAGATTCCGTTCAACGTGAAGCGATGCCGTGCGTCGAAATCGGAGAGGCCCCGGTCGCCTCTCAGGTTATAACTATTTTGCACCAGTAAACCTTGGGCCGTGCGTGAAACCTCGTCAATCGATTTTGAGAAAGTATACGACGCGCTGAATTGCAATCCTTTCGAAAGGCGTTTCGTAGCGGTAACCCAGAGTGCGTTATAGGACGAGTTCCCGTCGCTTTCCATCACCGTAATATTCCCCAGTTGTTTGCCGGGATCGATAGGACTTGACGCGGACAGAAAAGGATACGGCCGAACGCCGCCGGTCGGCTGGTTGTAATTGCGTTCGATGTTGAGATGCGTGCCCTTCATTCCGACGTAGCTCGCCTGGAGGCTGAAGGTCTTCGCTAACTGTTGTTGAATATTAAAGTTCCAGGATTGAGCGTAGTCGTTCTTATAATTGTGAACCACGGAAGTCGGGGAAACGATTCCACCGACAGCGCTGAACGCGTTCAGGAAGCTCACAAAGGGAATGCTGGCCGTGGGAGAAAACGAAACCGGAAAGGCGAACGGTGGATTTTGTGCCAACGGGATCACTTGACCCGTGTTCGGGCCGTCCGTTTGAATGGCGTAGGCGCTTCGCACCACGGTCTTGCCAGTTTTGAAAACGTCCCATGAAAGACCGATCCTCGGCTCAAAATTCAGCGCATTCTGGTCATACGCCTTGCTGGGCCCGCTGCTGGAGCCAACCTGGTTCAGCGAATCGGTGGTCGGGTCGAACACCACAAAGCGATTCTCCGCTTCGGTCGGCGTACCGTACCAGGAGTAACGTAATCCGATCTCGAGCATGAAGTTCGGCTTCACCTTGTAGCTGTCTTGAACGAATGCTCCCAGCATATTCACGAAAATGCGGCTGGAACGATTGGATGGGTTCGCGCTGAATGCGCTCGCCTGGTCGTTGATAAACGCAGTGATGCTGGGAAAGGTGAACGTTCCAGGCGTGTACGAGTAGTTGTTGTTGTCGTTCCGGCGGAACTCGGCGCCGAATTTGATGGAGTGCTTTCCATGCACCCAGTTCATACTGTCGGACGCGACCGCCGTATAGTCGCCCCGAAAGCTCGGCTCGCCGTTGTTGCCGCCAAATTCGAGCGAGCCTCCCGCGATGTTGATCTGCGGCATCGCAGGCACGCCGCTGTTGATGCCGAATTGAGTGGCGGTCAGCGTGGTTTGGGGATCGAAAGGCAGGTGCAGCCGATTGTAGCCGAGGCGAAATTCGTTCACAACCGTGGGACTGATGACGGCGGTCTCATTGATAGTCATCAGCTGCCGGTTGCCCGTTCGGACGTCGCCGTATCCCGGCAGGTTGTTGTTTACCGTTGAAGGGGGCTCGCCTCGCAGATCGGCTTGATAAGCATAGTAGACACTCAGGCGATTCGCATCGTTTAAGGAATGGCTGACGTGGACCGAACCTTGATTTGCAGTCACCGGAGCCGGCGCCGTACTGGCATAAACATTTCCCGGAGAATTTGCCTCGGGGATCAGCGGCAATAACTTCTGAATGACCGCATCTCCGGTCGCCAGAGCCTGGGCGCGCTGCGCAGCCGACAAAACCGTAGCCGAGAGAGGCTGGCCTTGAAGGTGCCGCAAGCCTTCATAGCTCATATAGACGAAGGTCTTGTCCTTTTTGATCGGCCCCCCGCCATTGCCGCCAAACTGGTTGCGATGAAACGGGGCTTGCTGAAGTCCGATCGGGTTTCCAAAGTTTCGGGCATCCATGTCGTGGTTGCGGAGATACTCGTAGATCTCGCCGTGCCATTGATTGGTGCCGCTGCGCGTCGCCATGTTGACGATCCCGCCCGATTTGAAGCCGTACTCGGCATTGAACGTCGAATTGTCCATCTTAAACTCGGCGATCGTGCCGATGGTCGGCTGGAACGTGATCTGGTTCCCGCCGCCAAAATCGTGCAGGTTTATTCCATTGACCATGAAGTTGACGGTGTCTTCACGGCCACCCGCGGTATTGAGCCCGAAAAACCCCTGGCCACGCAAGGGCGCCGCCAGATTCGCATTCTGCGGCGGAGTCACGGTACCCGGCACCAGGAAACCTATATCCAGGAAGTGGCGCCCGTTCAACGGAATCTCCTGCACAGTTCTCTGATCGATTACTTCACCTAAAGTCACCGTCTCGGACGTCACCACTGGAGCGGAGCTGATCACCTCGATTGTCTCCGTGCTCGAAGCGACCCGGAGTGAAAAATTTTGTCCCGCCGTTTGCCCCACTTCCAACAGAACGTCGTTCGCGACGACACTCTGCATCCCGGACGCGGTCACATTGACGCGATAAGTTCCAACCGGCAACGCGGACACCACGTACACACCTGCGGAATCAGACTCTACGGTTCGCTCCTCGCCGGTATCCTGGCTGCGGACGACAATCTTCGCGCCCGGCACAACTGCGCCGCTCGCGTCCGTGATGGTTCCCTGGAGCGCCGCTGTAGACTGCCCGAGCATATCGTCAGGGCAAGTAGACAGAATGACGAGAAAGATCAGGAGAGCAGGCCCGAAACTTAACCGATTGAAAGTGCGAGACATCAGATACATATATACTTGTGCCGCAGTTCTTGTCAAGGGAGGCAGATATCCATGTTGCTGTGTGTTAAGTTCTTATAGATGAAGTTGCTCTGTGCCGCGCTGCTTTTCTCCGTAGGCTTATTCGCTCAAGACGATTCGCCGATTCCCGCCAGGTCCACTACACCGCTGCCCCCGGCACCGCCGCGCGAGCAGGCTCGCTCGATGGTGGTGACGCGTTACGGAATTGTCGCCGCTTCTCAATTTCTTGCGTCGCAAGCCGGCGCGAAGATTCTCGAAGCCGGCGGGAATGCGGTCGATGCGGCGATTGGGGCCAACGCAGTCCTCGGAGTGACGCAACCCTACGTCAACGGAATTGGGGGTGACCTGTTCGCACTTGTCTACGAGGCGAAGACCGGCAAGGTGTATGGCCTGAACGCAAGCGGGTGGACTCCCAAAGCGCTCACGATCGACTACCTGAAGGGCAAAAAGGTCGCTAAGATCGAAGCCACCGGCGTTAACGCCATCACCGTGCCGGGATGCGTTGCCGGATGGGACGCCTTGCGCCGTCGCTTCGGGACGAAAACGTTCCCGGAGCTGCTGGCCTCCGCCATCTTTTATGCGGAGAACGGGTTTCCGCTCCCGGAGCTCGGGGCCCGTAGCTGGATCAGTCAGGCGCTGCTCAACAAGCCCGGTTACAAAGAGACCTACATGCCCGGCGGTGAGCGGCCGCAGCTTGGAGATGTCTTCAAAAACGCTGCGCTTGGCGAATCGCTCAGACAAGTTGCCGCAAAAGGGCGCGACGGCTATTACAGGGGCAAGCAAGCCGAGTCATTGGTCAAGTTCCTGCAAGCGCAGGGTGGCGCACACACGCTCGAAGACTTTGCGGAGTTCGAGCCGGAATGGGTGGAGCCGATCTCCACCACCTACCGGGGCTGGCAGGTTTTCGAGCTGCCTCCGAATGGACAAGGTGTGGCGGCGCTATCCATGCTCAACATCATGGAAAATTTTCCTCTTAAAGATTACGGCCATAACTCCGCTGCGGCGCTGCACGTTATGATCGAGTCGAAGAAACTTGCCTATGCGGATATGGCGCGCTACACCGGCGATCCTCGATTCGGCCCCGTTCCGGTGCCCCAGATGTTGTCCAAAGACCTTGCAAAACGCCGCGCCGATCTGATCAATATGGATAAGGCGTCCTGCAATGTTCTGCCGTCCGAGATCAGCCAGAATCTGGCGGCGCGCGGGCGCGAGACCATTTATCTTTCGACCATCGACAAGGAAGGTAACATCGTCTCGCTGATACAGAGCAACTACTCCGGCTATGGAACAGGTTTCGTGGCGCCGGGCGCCGGCTTCTCTTTTCACAATCGCGGCGCGGGGTTCGATCTAGAGCCCGGCAAGCCCAACTCACTCGCCGGAAGAAAGCGGCCGCTGCACACGATCATTCCCGCGTTCATGCGTAAAGGAGACGTTTCGATCGGGTTCGGCATTATGGGAGGCTGGAACCAGTCGCAGGCTCACGCCCAGTTCGTGGCCAACGTCGTGGACTTTGGGCTGAACGTGCAGATGGCCCTCGAAGCAGCGCGTTTCACGAAGTCGACATTCGATGGCTGCGACGTCCAAATAGAGTCTCGCGTCGGCGAAACGGTGCGACAAGAACTCGCTCGGCGCGGCCACATCGTCACACCGCTGGCCGGGTTCGCGGGCGCAGTCGGGAACGGCCAGGCCGTCATGCGCGACGCGAAGAGGGGCGTTAATTTCGCCGGCTCCGATCCACGCACGGACGGGGCGGCGATTCCGGAACAGCCGGTCTTGCCTGCGCTGAACGCCCGGCGCTAGTATCCTGCCTTAGAAGTCGCATTGTGGGGGCGGGCTCCCTGTCCTGCGCCGACGCCCCCGTCGGCCTCCCTCTGGAGTGCCTTGGAAGAGCCCGACCAGGGGGTCCGGCGCAGACCAGGGCGTCTGCCCACCACGATTTGTGAAGCGAACTTCACAGACAGGACGCGGGTCAAATAGAGAACAGTTTGATTCCGTAGCGCCGCAACCTCGCCCGCGCCCGTCGGCCCATGGTTGCGCTGTGACTGCGCTGTGACGTCGGCGGTTCGTGGTGGTGTTTCGGAGCCTCCTGGCATACCAGCCGTACTGAAAATACATCCACGCAGGCCCTACAGGACTGAACCGAAATGGCAGCCCTCGGGTTCGATTCCCGTTAGCGCTACCAATTCTTCTGCAACTTACGGGCAACGCGCTGCCACCAGCAACGAACCAAAGAGAATCATTGCACGTTGTCCGCCCTGTTCTCGGCTTTTGTCGGTCGGTTCCGCACTTGATACTCTTCCCACTTCTGGACTGCGTCGTCGTCCTGTCCATGAATCACATGGGAGTAGATGTCGGCGGTTGTCCGCACAGAGGACTCTTGACGATAACGTTGAGACCACGAGTGGCAAGGTTTCAATCAGTACAATGCATCTTGCCAAGGGACTGGAATTCCGAACTGTCGTGGTAATGGCCTGCGATGATGACGTGATTCCGCAGTCTTATAGGGCAGCATCGCCCTCTCGACCGCTGCACTGCTTGCCATTTCTCCGAACCCGAGTGATCCATGTGACGACCGCATTACGCGGCAAAGGAGAAAGGCAATATGAGCATCGATCCTGAGAACACCAGCGTGCCGGCAGCTGAAGCTCCGGCGACGAAGGGCCCGCGCAATGCCAAGAAGGCGAAGCCCGCGAAGAAGGCGGGCCGCGCCAAGAAGCTAGCCGGCAAGCCGAAATCGGACCGCACCAACAAGAACGCCGAGGTCATCCATGATGAAGCACGCCAAAGGCGCGACGTTCCCACGCTTAATGCGTCGGCGAAACCATCCAGATTTTACCCGTGCCCGCTGTCGCCGGAGCCGGGAAAAAGCAGCCCATATCGGCAATGAACATATTGGTGTCCTTGAACTTCACATCGATCGGCTTGTTAAATGAGGTAGCAGGGCTGTTGCTCGGACTTGTTGGGAAGATCGTGCCCTGATTCTGGCCGGGGTGGGTAATAAAATCGCTCACCGCTCCAGTGGACCGGTCGATGCGTGCGATTTTATAGCCGACGAGTGATGTCGCCCCGGTGCCAGGTGGAAGCGAACCGGTCTCGGCGATGAAAATGTCGCCTTTGAAACCGAAATCGGAATCGGGCGAAAAGTCAAACATATTGGCTGAAGAATGGTTTTCCAGTTCGGCAAATGCCGGCTGCACCTGAAGAGTGTTTCGAAAATCTTCTGAGAAGGCAAACTGAGGGCACGGCGGTACGGAAGTGGAAGTATCGCCGGGAGGACAGAAAAACGAATCCGTTACCGGCCGGGGCTCGCGGGTCGTTGGGTCGTGGAAATAATCAGGCCAGCCGAAAAACTGAGGAGTTTGGCCGGGATGCACGATAAACATATCATCCCAATCGTTAGCAATGGGCCGAGATCCCCGACCATCAGCACCATTATTGCTGACAAACAGCAGGTCTTCGTTGAATGGATCGAAGCCGAGCCCGTAATCATTGCGGAATCCCCACGCCTCCAACCGCATCGCCGACTTGGGGCCGTGAACATCGATGGAGTACACTGCGCCGCCGCCTGCGATGATAAGGCCATTACCCGGGTTTGTGGGCGTAGCCGCAGGCACCTTGGTATCGGCTTTAACGGCACCGCTCCCAAACGGCATGAAAGGCTCGGTGATGACGGAAAGCGCCGCGTGACCGAGAAAAGCAGTCGGGTTTAGGTATCCATTGCCACTCAAGGAAATATCGACAGCCGGAAAATCATGGAACGTGGGATTACTTTGAGCCCAACCATTATCCGCTCCGACCACGCCAGAATTAGTGGGCAAGCCCGTTGCGAAATAAATCCGGCCGCCGCTGAAAACCACGGAAGGCGCCGGATGGTCGCCAAAAGATGGCAAGCCGCTCACCACTGTCTCAAAGGTCTTGACAGGGTCGCCGGGGTTAAAACTCGAGATTGCGCCCACCGGCACCGCGCCGACTGCGTTCGATGGGACGACTAGCCCGCTACTGTTGACTGTCTGGCGGTGCGAGAGCCATATCTTGCCCTCTGCGAAGGCGATACCGGTTAGCGGTGAAACCAGCACGCCAGACGCAGATCCGTGGCTTGAAGCACAGTGGTGACGTGCCCATCCTTATCAACCTGCTTGACTGCGGGAGGGGTGCCCGCAATACCGCCCTCCGCTACCCAGATCGAATCACCCTGCAAAGTAATTGCAGTGGGAAAATTCAAGCCCGTGGCCACAGCCGACATGCCGTAGCCCGGTGTAATTACGACGTTAGTCGGATTTGCGGCCATGGCCTGGGCCGCTGTAAGGGTTGTCAAAACTATGATGTTTTTCATGCGATCCTCCTCTCACACTGGAGCGCCTTGCGGACGAGTTGCTCAAACCCATCTGTTACGGCGCCTGACTAAATGTAGATAACACCGAGGCAGACAGTGTGACGGTCGAAACTGTAAAGATGTTGTGAAAACGATGTAGCGATAAGCATAACCAATGCGCTCTGAAGTGAGTAACGTGCGCGCAGAATAAATAAAGAATCTCTTGAGTGTTCTCATAAAAAAAACACTATAGCGGCTGAAGAGCCTAGATGTCCGGTGGAACTGAACCAATCACTCCGGTTCGGAGAAACATCAAGTCAAATCTGCGGAGGACTAAGTCGATGAGGCGAATGCCGGTTCGAGTTAAGGGGCAATTGGCGTGGCTGGTCCCTTTTTATGGGCGCGACAAAATCAGGAGGAGCAGGGACGGTGCACAAAGAGTGCCGTTAGTTTTTATCCTTACGAAACTGTTTCCGCAATTCGTCCTTGGCTCGTGCCAGAACGCGTTTTCGGACGGCTGGCAGATGTTTCCCGGCACGGTTCAGATAAAAATTCAGCATTGACATGGCGGATTGCAGGGGTGAGCCTTTGCGCCGCTTACTGGATTCGGCGGACTGCTTGAGCGATCGTGCTATCCGCTTCGGGTCGCTCCAGGTAAACACGCCGGAATCCAGATCCAGAGCGTTACTCGTTTGCGTCACGTGCTGAGACCAGCGTCGGGAAGACGACGGCTTAGGGGTTTTACTTGGGTTCGTTCTTCTCGGCATAATCCACTCTCGTCGTAAGTGGGACACTGCCGCGGGGTCAGTTGTTACGATCGTATTTCCCTAGGAGGTTGCTGAAAAAGTCTTCAAGAGCTCACATTGGCAGGTCGGGGACCTGCTCCACAACTCCAGATGACTTAGCTCTACACGTGGCGCAGGTCTCCGACCTGCGAGAGACTTTTTCAGCAACCTCCTAGGCGCTTCGCTGACTCGGGCGCCGGCTTGCTGACGTTCTCGCTATCGATTGCGTTCTCAGACATTGAGTTTCTCGTTGACCGGGTTGCGGTCGTCACAGTGATCGCTCCGGTTCGGAGAAGCATCAAGTCAAATCTGGCGGCGACTAGGCGGATGAGGCGAAATTTCGATTATGGTTAAGGGCAATTGGAGGGCGCGGGTCCTTTTTTATATACCTGACAAAAACAGCGGGGCGTATCGCGCTTCAGTTCGATCTGGGTCAACCCTCACGGTGGGATTCTCGCCCTCGATTTGATGATCGCCGTCAGGATTGCGTCGTGCAGGATCTTCACCGGTTTTGAAGTGTTTTCTCATCCTCGGTCACATTAGCTCCTCACGAGCCTTTAGTTAGTCGTGCCGTCGAAGATAACTTCGGTCGGATCTCAGCGATCAACGCGTCTAGCTCCTCAGCTATCGATGAATCGATCTGTGCGGCGATTCGTTGTTCCGGTGTGGCAGCAGCTTTGGGAGTAGCTCTGTCTCTGTGCTCTTTGCTGCGCTGCTCAAGGAGTTTCAGAACCTCTTCGACATCCATGTGGTCCTGTCCTGTCCTGATTGTCGCACGCGATGTGAAGAGCGGTATGGGACACCATTTCATATCCTCGGCTACCCGCTGCATCATCACGTGCGTGTGTGCTGAAGCACGTGATCACTCAGATTATCCAGGGCGTCCGTGTATTGCTCCAGTGCCAAATTCAACGTTTCGTTCGCCTGATGTACATCTTGTGCGGTAATTGAATCGGGTTCATCCGTGTAGCTGAAAAGCGCCTCTCGTTGTGCTGCAAGCACCCGTTGATATCATCACGTGCAACGTCCAGTTTGGCTAGAAGCTCCGCGAAGCTATCCACGTCATCCTCAGGCATACTACATCCTCTACATCTATTTTACCGCTCGGTAGTCGAGCACACGCCTTACCGCTGCAGCCGCGCAGCTAGAACTCGCGCCACGAACCGCTTGTTTTGACCTGCACACGGAGTTATGATCCGTCCGTGCAGGTCCGAAGCAAACCGAGCATACGCCATTTGTGCGACTATCCTCGTGGCGGTGGCCGCTCTCTGTTACTTGCTCGATTCGCGGTGGATCAACAAGGTTTTGAACTTTCTGCGGTTGACCTTTGCGAGGATCTTGCGTGTAACCACCACGGAATTGTTTCAACGCTCCGGCGCTGTGTTACCACTCCGCTACGCTTAGTGTTGTGCCCCGTCGAGCGTGCGTCGTCAGTTTCAAGGACTCGACTTCGATCAGCGCTAGTGTGGTGGAAGTAATTAAGTTCGGGGTAGACGATAAACACATGACTGCCGACGAACGCCGAATCGCAAACGCGGCAGTGGGCGCGGGACCATGGGACAGCCACAATCAGATCGTGACGGCGGTGACGAACCTGCTGAAACTCGAACCTCGACATGTGGAATCGGTCCTGCAGCGGCTCAGAATTCGGATGGTTTTAGTCTGTGTCAGCGCAGCGAACGCTACGAGTGAAAACGCTTCGGTTCGGTACGAGCGTGGGATGGATTGGACGGATAAGAGTGAGGAAAGGCGGTGGGGCGATTTCTGCCACTATTGGACTCTGCCAAGGCAAAAGGCAAGTCCTTGCAGTCGACGTCCTCAATTTGTGCCGACGCAACACAACCGCGCAGTACGCCGCGCTAGGCCGCACGGCGGTACCGCCAGTCTGTGCCCTAACACCGACAAACGCTTATGCACGGCGGGAAGATTCCGGCGCAACGTTTGATGGTCGGGCGAACTTATGCGTTCGCAGCAAACGCCATGCCGCGCTCGATCGGTTCCGCGCTTTCCCGAAGATCGCGGATGAATGCGAAGAGTGGTTGATCGGCCAGTTTTATCCGCACCAACCCAGCCTGGTGCAGTTCATCGAAGGTTTCGACGACGGCTCCTTTTGGAACAGTCAAAAACGCGGGACTCAGGCTCGACTCTCTCATGGCTAAGAAGGGGGAAGTAACGCGGAGGTTCAAAACAGCTTGCACAACATGCTCCAGACGGTAGTATTGCTGCGATTGTAGCGCGGGAGATCCAATTGTGAAACTAGGAAATCCACTATACGAAGGAAACTAGTAAATTCACTGAATCAAGCGACGGGAACTTGGCCGACTCTTTATCCATCTGGAAGCAAAAACATCCCGCTGGGCCACGCGCTGAAAGGCATGGAAACCAATGGCGGTTCCAATCTGCGACCGCAAGCAACCGGACAGAATCAATCCGAACTCATCCCAGCCACAACTTCTTCGGTTGGTTCCGGCGTAGCGCGGGTCTCCAGATCCAACTCGAACACGGCGTACCGCTGATGTTGCCAAGCTACCTCAACCATTCCACGTCCCAGATTCGACGGCCCACGCGTTTCAACAATCGCGTCCGAAGGCAAGGAGCTCATCACTCCAGGCTTGTCCGTATCGGATGGACAGAGCCGAATCGCAACCAGCGGCGAACTAATGGCGTATCGCTGCATAACGAAAAATTGTGGATATGCATCCATTGTGACCGCCATCTCCCGACCGATGCAAGTGATTTAATGGTTACTTTCCCGCCAAGATTCGAAACCTACCACGATGCCGTCGATCAAATCTACAAGATGGAGAAGGAGCCGGTTCACATCCTTCTGGTTGAGGACTATGCAGGAGACACACCTCCAACACTCCAAGGCCTGTGATTCGTGGAAGATTGAGATCCAGAATGATTAGGTCTAATTTCAAGTTTGGATCAGCTAGCATCTGTAGTGCCTGCTCGCCATCGCGGGCCACGTGTAGTTTGTACGCCACTGGGCATGTCGCCAACAATTGTTGTACGAGGAGTGGGTACCGCCCGAAGGACATTCCGGTGGTGGTGTTCACCGTATCCTGGAGGCAGACTGATAGGGAGTTCGCCCTAGCGCTGGGTGCATCTGAATATATTCGGAAGCCAATCGATCTTCAGGCGTTCACAGACGCCGTGTGCGGAATTATCAACAGATGGGCTGGTCGGAAGCATAACGACGCCGTTGTTTCTAGCTGATTGGCGATTCAAGCCCGATGCGTTCGCTTCCAATTCAATAAGGACACGAACTTATCACGTCCTGCTAACCTTATCGACCCTGAGAACCTGGGAAATGTTCCAGTGTTGGTGGCGTCCAACCTGGCAGGAAGGAGAATCCGTATGGACGACCGACCGACTATTACCCTCCACTATGTTCAGAAAGATGGAAAGCGCGAAAGAACCAGGCTGACCCACCATACGATGGCTGAAGCGAGACAAGTAGCCAAGGCAATGTTGCACGTGGGGAACGGCCTTTACAGCGAAGTTGATATTTGCGCGGAGGATGGAACCATCGAGACGATTCAGAATGCCGCCGTGGCTTGTCCCAGTTGGGACGACTTCAGAATCACAGGCAACCGTCTGGCGCACAAGGTAGCTAACCGCTAGTTATCGGCATCATCATGATATGGATAACGAAAAAGATGACTTCCCGGTAAGCAGCACCGATGAACTCACCATAGGCCCTGGAGACCGTGGCACTGTTGCGAACCGGCCCCGGAAACTCGGCGAATTTAAGCCCACTAACTCGCCCTTGTCGGCGGCTGACCTGCAGCATCGGCGCGGCGATCCAAGCAAGAAGCCGAAACAGGAGTGGGTGCCAAGGACCATTGACAACATCGGCGAGCTAACTCCAATTCCTGAAAACAAACCGGCGAAGCGGTAAAGCAATCGGCGGCGAGGGAGCACACATCGAATGCCAGGTATCAGCAACCATGTGTAATTCGATGAAGTTCGAACAGCCGCCTCGCTGCCTGCATCTGAGCCTTCGCATCTTCGATCGCCGTACGCAGAGATATGCGTTCTACTTCCGACATCGGATTGATGGCTGCATGGACTAGGCGAGCGTATTCTCCGCTGACGCTCAACCAAAGTTCTAGCAAGGACAGCCGCTTTGTACAAACTCTCGTGGCTGGGGCTTCCGCGATCATGTGTTCCTGCAATCATGGTAAGAAAGGACTGTTACCTGGTTCTACTGGATGATGTCCCAAGTTTCAAGAGGTTACTGAAGCGGATAAATTGTGGTGATGGTGGACTATTCATCGCGCCGGCAGCGGAGTTTCCCGGTATCGGACCATCGGGAAATCGGCGTCATGTCTCGTCCTTACACATCAGAAACGTTCCGTGGTGTTCCAGAGTCGAACACTTCGCAGGTCTATACTGAGCCGCCCCGATCTATCCGGTGGTCACCTGAACAGTTACTGTCTTGCCGATACGCCGGTGTTCGTCCGATATAGCGTGCCACATGTCGCCTTAACTATAGAATGTGCGAACACTCTCGCAGTCTTCCGTCCAGAGCGATTGGCGTTTGGAATCACCGCCGATTTCTCCTTTCGTCGCTGAACAGGTTGACGAAAGATGGTCACACGACGCTGCGTGGTCACAGCGAGCGTAGTGGGGCGAGGGTTGTCTCTTGGACGGCACGACGGGCGCGGTCGGCTCAACATCCGGTTAACGATCCAAATCGAACGCTTACGCCGAGGCATGGCGAACGCCGGTCGGGTGAGCAGCATTTTCGACCGTGGCAACGGGCTTGCTTATGTTTGGCACCATGAACGAAAATAGCAACCCCAGATCCGCCGCCAACCTCGGAGCGTTCGTCGTGATGGCGATCGTACCGATCGTGTTGTACTTGATGGCGGTGCTGGTACTGCCGTGGGTCGGGAGGGGATTCCATTAGGCTGCGCGGGTCGCGTAGCATCGCTCGACCTCGGGTGCCCGACGGTGTTCGGGGGGTTCTTCTCACCGCCGACCGTGGTAGTATGCCCGTATCCCGATTCTTTGCGTGTGGATGATCCTCCAATCACGGAACCAATCGGCTACCCTCCCGTGGACCCGTAACCTTCGGGAGGGCTTTGGATTCTCGCAGCCGCATCGAAGTTCGTACCACCATCCGGAAGTCCACCTGCTGGGATACCGCTTCCATCCGACGTGGTTTGGGTATATAGTGTTTCACACGCGGGAATCCAGGCTTTGCGGACTCCAACGGGATAGGGGACGGACACTCCGCAGCACTCCCGCATCGAGGGACGGGGATGTGTGGGGAAGCAGCGCGGTTACTCGCCGCATACAACAGTGCCATTCTTGATGTTGCAACCGCAGCGAAAAAACTCGCCGATCTCGCGGGAAGTTCCTGCGCGGATAGCTTCATATTCCTTTGCAACGAGAAGACCCGTGCGACCGCGCGAGTGAAGAAGGCGCAAGCAGCGTACGATCGTCACATCGCTGACCACGGCTGCGAGGTGAGATCAGCCAAACAGAGCTCTAGATGATCCGCCCAACGGGATTCCTGATAACATAAATCCTGCCCAAGGGATTTCCGTCTATCCCAAGAGAACTTTGCTCTGTAGATTTTCCACTTCCGCCCGGTGGTTCTGACGGGATCACCGGGTTTTTCTTATCCAGGCATCGCAGCACGTCCTTAGCGATTTGCAGACGAATCGCTTGGCGGTTTCCGTGCATCAAACTGGTCCAAGGGACCCCAGCCCGTCAATTGCCCTTAAGCCCATCCTGCCATCGCCTCATCGGCCCTAATCGCGACAGAATGCTACTTCGCCCGGATCGAAACTGAGGCGATGTGGTTCTCCCATTCCAGTTGGAGTTTGCCTGTGTTGCCGCTGCCAGTGATCGTATACTTCAGCTTTTCGATGGGCACTGGCGGCTTCTCCATTTTCATGTCGATCCGGCCCAGATCCATGCCGGGATCGTAGGAATCGCCGTTCTGATCGGTCTGCTTATTGATGATGAGCTTCCAGTTTTCGGGGTCCTTCACCAGCACGTAAAGCGTATAGGTGCCCGCAGGCACGTTGAGGCCGGCGACGTCGAGGTTTGCTGCTGTTTGGAGCGTCGTGGCGGCATTCGCGCCGGCGCGCCATACGGGGTAGGTCGAATCCCTCGACACCACGCCGCCATCTCCAAAGATCTGGCGGCCACGCACCGAAGGCGAGGAGTACTTAATAGTGATGGATTTGCCGGCTATCGTGACGGATGCCTGGTCGGCTGGGCTCTGGGCTGAAAGCAGGCCGACAACCCCGATGAGCGAAATAAAGAATCTCTTGAGTGTTCTCATAAAAAGATAATATAGCGGTTGAAGAGCCGGGATGTCGTGCGATCGCACGAGGCAAATGACGAGTTGATTGAGGCAGTTTGGCGGGCGCAGTCCTTAACTTTCATGGAGCCGATGTTGATTCTGATTTTGTCGCCCCATTAAAAAAGGGACCCGGCCCGCCAATTGCCCTTAACCATAGTCGAATTTCGCCTCATGGGCTTAGTTGAACGGCACGCTGATTGACGACTCGGTCTCCGCTACGGCTGTCGAAATATCGAGACCGCTCGCGACAAACGGCTGATTGTTGCTCTGATTGATCAGGCTGATGCCGCCGTTCCCGACTGGCGAGGCCATCAGAACGTAAGAGGGAATTGTGAACGTGCCCGCGCTCACCGGCGCGAAGCAGAGGAACGTGCCACTGGCGTTGATGGTCGTGCTGCCACCGCCGATCTGTACCCAGGTACCCGGGATCCCTCCGGTCCAGTTAACCGTGACATTCTGCGAGCGATTCACTGAGGTGATCGCCGTTTGATTGGTCCAGACCAGAGGGCTCGGATCGGAAACGGTCACCGTAAATGCCCCGACATCGGGACCGCCGGTTCCCTGGAAAGTGAACGTACCGCCGGAATTGGGGAAGAAGCTGGTAGGAAAGTTAGCTGTGTACGATAGGATCCCACTCTGCATGACTGCCGGAAGTGGCTGCGTGCCTGTCGGACCGGTGATGGACAACGTGCCGGCGTTCAGATAACTGAGGGATCCCGTCAGATTCACCTGCTGCTGAAGCGTCAAGCAACCGCCCTCGGTGATGTAGGCGTATCCAAATGTGCTCGGTTGATTGACGTCGCGTATGAAGGTCGCGCTCGCAAAGACAGACTGATTCCCTTTCTGGGTTGTATCCAGCACCACTGCGAGGGTTGCGGACGTGTAATTCTTCAAATTTCCGTTTCCGGAATTGAGAATCCCGTTGCCGTCTGTTCCATGGATCGGATCGGCACACACGCCGCCATTAGCGCCCACCGGAATCGTGACCGTGTTGCTGACGAAGGTTCCCACTACGCCGATGACGGGCACGCCGCAGCCCGGTATTACGTTCGCCGGCACCTCGACGTTGATCTGCATCAGGCCTGGATAGCCCGAGCTGCCGGCATATTGGATCTGTGCCTGAATCCCGCCAATGTAGATGATGAGCCCGGCATTCACTGCGTGCGGCGAAGTGGTAAATACCGTGTCGCTGTCGGCGCTATCGGCGCCCAAGCCCGATCCCCACAGCGTGATCACCTGATTCGGCGCAGCGGACGTGTTGTAATTGAACACGTTACCGGAACTGTTTGTCGCTACCGCGAGGCCGCTGGGCAATCCGTTCAAGGTGTCGAGCCCCAGAGCACTCTGCACCACCTGGATGGTGAATGCCGCGCTGGTAAGCCCGTTATACGTTACCGTGAGCGTTCCGTTGCCGACTGGCGTATTCGCCGGCAGCACGGCCGCGATCTGCGTCGCGACGGCGTAGTACATTGCGGGATGAGTGGTTACGCCGTTCACCGTCACGGTGATGCTCGCGCCGTTCAACGTGAGCGGAATGCCCGGCGACGCGCTCGATTGCAGGGCGGCCTGCGCGGTGGGATCCGCCAGCCCGGTTCCGTATATGACGAAGATCGTACTCGGCGCGATGCCGTAGTTCGGCAGGCCCAATACAACGTTGCTGTAGTTATTCTGAATCGCGGTGATGACCGGAGCGCCCGCCGGAGCGCCGCCGGTCGCGCCGTAAGTAAGAAATTGAAACGTGATCGATGCGCTGCTGATCGCCGAGATTAAGACCTTGGCGAAGTGTTGGCTGTTGTCGTAGACGGCGAAAACTGTGTTCACGGCCAGGCTGGAGCCAGTGATCGCATTTTGCGAGTAGACTACGGGGTAGAGCGCCCTGAGAGTCGCTTCCGCGGTCAGGGCGTAACCGCCGGGACCAAGATTAGGGCCCACGACATAAGCCGAGGCATTCGCGGCAAAAGTTATGCTCCCGCCATTGAACTTGAAGTCTCCGCCGGTTGAAGTGATCGCCCCGGTCTCGAGATTGAAATTCTGCCCGCTCTGTACAGTCACGTTTGACTGCGTGAAGTCGGCCAGCATCGCTGCCGGACAAATCAGAACGAGTGCAACCAGGCTCCCGTAACGAAAAATATTAGACATTGTCCCCATCGGCGGGCAACTCCTCCGTCCGTCAATTATAAATGAAATATAGAGGTAATTGCTTTCAGAAAAAGCGAGCACAGCCTGCCTCACTGGTACGCCCAGTACACTCATCGAGGCGCAGTTGGATAGAGTCCGCCACGCACGGCTGTGTCCTGAATATGAAAAAGGAACCATCGCCGCCACTTGACCTGGAGCAGCCCCGCATTTCGCCTCATCGCCCAATCGCCCTCAGATTTGCCTTGCAGTTTCTCCCAACTGGAGTGATGGATGTGGCGACCCCAACCGGTCAAGGAGAAACTCAATGAGCGAAAACGCAATTGATAGCGAAAACGCCGTTTACATCGGCCCCCGTCGAATATGACGCGCGGGAATTCGTCCTGCATCTCTTTGGCAGTGTGTGTTCCCGGGTCATCGAAAAAGCGGTCGGACGGCGGGAGCCATCGACAAGAAACCGAACCTATGAAAGGGAACGGTCTATTCACCGGTCTCAGCTTATGTTTGGCGGCACGCGGACGTTCCTGGTGCTTGGAACGATGCTAGTGTATGCCGGTATAATACTCGCGTACTTTAAAGCCCAGGCTCGCAGGCCGCCGCCGCGGCACAGGCCGCGAAGACACCGGTGCTGTTCCTATCCGCCCTTTCGGCTGCCCTGGAGGTCAACCCGGGTATGCTCATCCTTTGGGGTCTTGTGCTGCTGGCGTTTTCGTTCTTTGCGTGTCCGTATGTTCGCTCATGGATGATGACACGAGACCAGAATATACAAGATACCAGCGAAGATCCGGAAGACGTCGAGTATGAGAACGCTCTCGAAGCGAAAGGGGCTCTCGTCATCGGCGCTCATCTTCAGCTCTCGAACATCCGTTTCCAGCAAAGTTTTACGTCGGGCTGGTCAGGGTCCCTAAAACTTCCCGTTACGCTTGAAGGGTCCATGAAGTCGTACAAGCAGGTTCTGATCTGCATCGACGAACTTGACAAGCTGGAATCGGACGAAGCCGCCCAGCGGTTCCTGAATGGCATCAAATCCGTCTTCAATCAGACGCGGTGCTCTTACCTCGTGTCAGTTTCAGAAAAACGCCATGAGCAGCTTCGAGCGTCGCGGACTGCCGATCCGAGACGCCTTTGACAGTTCGTTCGATGAAGTCATCCAGGTGGATTATCAATCGCTCGCTTCATCGAAACGGCTTTTGTCCCGGCGGGTCCTGAACGTGCCCGACCCCTATCTGTGTTTTTGCCACATTCTTGCGGGCGGGCTGCCGCGTGATCTTATCCGCGCCTGCCGCGCCCTGTTCGACGTGCGGGTTGTGGGCGGCCGCAACAACCTGGCTGAGATTTGCGCAAAAGGGCTTTATGAGGATGTCCGCATGAAGCTGCGGGCCATGGCGGTCGCGACTGAACAGCAAACGGATCTGTCACGAAATTTCCTCAGCCACATGCTGGCAGATCCACCTAACAGCGGGACCGAGATGTGGAAGTTGATCGAGGTGCTGGAGCACGACCAGTCCGCGGGGAGCGCGGATAAAGACGGGGCGGCGAAAAACACGCCGCTGCAGATCGAAGCGCTTCTCTATATGTATTTCTCGGTGACAGTGTTGGAGCTGTTCAAAAGGATGGACGAAGCTTGTTGGCGAAAGCGCGAGAACGATGGTCTGTTCGAACAGCTCGCTGCGGTGCGTCGTTCGATTTCGCAGAATCCGAGGCTCGTGGCGGAGACCATTGCGCGTATCAGGTCAGCATTCGGTTTCTTGGTGCGCGCCGCATGATGGTACGCTTCGCTTCGGCATGCAGCGTTTGCAACGACTCGCCCGCACAGCGGCGTCACATCTGGTTCGGCAATAAATTGACACAGCCCGTCCAGGCGGCTACCTGATCCTGGGGCCAGCATGCTCCGCGATTGGTCCCAAAATGAGGCATCGGGACATTACTCCTGTGATCTCGACGTCCCAACAGCAATGCGAGCGGCGGCATCGCGGTGACGTAAGCGGCGTGTCACGGGACCGATCGGGTTGTTGGACGGGCTGTTATTGTCAGGTATTAGGCCTCGTTCGCGCGTTTGTCGCCTAAAAAGACTACCATTACTGAAGGTTTCTCATGCCGCAGGTGTACCAGTCTATCGAATCCGCCACCAGACTCCCCGAACTGCGGGGCACGATCCGCGGACGAGGGCTAGCCGTTACCTTGCAAGAGCCGTCCGAAATCGACGGATTGATGGGGCTTTTCCTAGACGGTGGGACACCTCACGTCTATCGCGAACTCCAGAAGGCTTCGATGGATCTGGCGGAACCTGCGGTGAACTGGCGCAACTATAGAGAAATAGTGGGTTCCGAGGTTGATTCCGCAATGCTCCATGACCCCATGTTGTCGCCATCGCTTTTACCAGCACTTTATGCCGCCCAACAGCTATGGCTCGCCCAGGGAGAAGAAGCCGAATTTCTGCGGCTTGTCCTCCTGCTGGCGGAACCTGGCACCCAAGAAGGCGCTCTGAGCGGCGAGGCCGAAGCTGCCGCGTTCGTCCTTACTCCCGGCTCCCTACTCGGAACATTTGTTCGTGGCCCATTCCACGTCGCCAGTTGGCTCGTATATCTAGCACTTGGCGGTGGAACAACCCCCAGCGCGCGGCGCGCGGATATGGTTTCCCGCCTTCGTCAAACCGCGTTGATGGGTGGCCGCGCACTTCAGGACATCCATAATTCGGGTGGTCCTCCACCGGTTCGCCCACTGGTTGTATTGATCCACGGACTGTTCGCCACTGACGTCGGCACGTTTGGAGCTTTGCAACCACTACTCGAGGAGCACTTCGAGGTCGTTGGCTTTCCGCACGATACGCTAAGCCAATCGATCGGTTCCAATGGGTTCGACCTTGCGCGTCTTCTCGGGCGCATTGCTGGCGACAAAGTTCATCTGGTCGGACATTCACGCGGTGGCCTGGTCGCGCGTTCCGCGGTGACTCAGATTCAAAAGCACAAGCCCGATCTGAAGATACGAAGCTGCGTCACTTTCGGTACCCCACATCTCGGCGCCGAATTGGCGGAGAACCCCGGTAGCCTGATCGCTTCCGTTGCACTGTTGAAGGGCAGTATCGCCGACAAATCAATTGCGAGCCTCGTCGACATGTTGTGTTGCGTCTCTGAAGTAGGCGACTTCCCTGGCATCCGCGACCTATGCCCCGCCAGTAGAAGCGATACATGGCTGGCCAAGCTTCAGTCTGACGAGGGCTTGTACCCCGACGAGAGGTTCGATTTATTCGCGGTAGGGGGCGCGAAGCACCCAGGCGACCTCATGCAGCGCATTGCCGAATTTGGCATCCATCGGCTCACGGGGAACAGTCCGAGTGATCTCGTGGTTAGAAGGGAATCCTCGCTTCCGCCGCTAGGGAGGCCGCAGTCGCAAACACATTCCGTGAGCTGCGATCATTTCGGCTACTTCCGAGCGGACCAGGAGAGTATTCTGAAACAGGCCGTCGATTTTCTACTGCGTCCGTAGAGCTTTCATCTTGCGTGCTACGTCCTTGTTCACCGCGTGGGCCCCGAGCGCAGGGACCGAGGAGCAGGTCTTTGACGCGTTCACGCTGGCCGGCGCCTAGAGGCCAATCTGCTGATTCGCCAAGCGTTACGTGTCACTTCCAGAGATAGATCCTGGTAAGTCCCGCTCCCATAAATGACCGAACCCCACGTGCCCGCTCATAGCGCCTGGCGTGATCGGCGTTTGCTTGGGATAAATCAGCATGCGCTGGTGGCCGACACTGGGCAGTCGTTCTCGCCTGGGAATAAGGCTGTTGTGCAGCATTATCGGCGTCTATTCATAGATAGAGGCCAGCGGGGCTCCCAAAAATCCAGCGAAGTGGCGCGCCAGTGGATTGCTTCCGAACGAGGGAATTCTATGAGACCAATAAGCGGATTCGACTCAGGTGAGGTCCTCTGAGGACAGGGCCCCGCGGTCCATCATGGGTTTAAGCGTGAGAACCATAACCCCAAATTTTGTGCCCATGAGAATCAGAAACACAGCGAGAACTGTATG
>Ga0210401_10001867_pt1 | contig 23899 bp, 22 predicted proteins | sample IncBWH32MmetaG_FD_150866 | JGI IMG/M metagenome (GOLD analysis project Ga0210401, IMG submission 150866) | Forest soil microbial communities from Barre Woods Harvard Forest LTER site, Petersham, Massachusetts, United States - Inc-BW-H-32-M | ecosystem: Environmental > Terrestrial > Soil >... | reverse complement strand
TCACCAATCACCAATCACCAATCACCAATCACCAATCACCAATCACCAATCACCAATCACCAACCAATGAGGGTTGTCGCTTTCGCAATACCGGTTTAAGTCAAGCGCGATGGAAGAGAACGAGCTTTTGGCGGTACGTCGCCAAAAACTGCAACAGTTGATCGAAAAGAATTGGTCACCGTTTGGGGGACGGTTTGATGTCTCCGGGACGATCGAAGAGATCCGGCAAGGATTCGTCGAGGGCAGAAAAGTGGCATTGGCCGGCCGGATCACAGCTCATCGGAACATGGGTAAGAGCCAGTTCGTAGACCTGAGTGATCTGACCGGGCGCATGCAGGTGTATTTGAACCTCAAAGAATTACCGCCTGAGCAGGCGGAGCTGTTCGGGCTGGTGGATATCGGGGATTTTTTAGGTGTTACCGGGGAAACATTTGTGACGAAAACTGGTGAACCGACTGTTCGTGCCGAATCGTTTCGACTCTTATCTAAGACGCTCCGGCCGTTGCCCGACAAATGGCATGGGGTTACGGATGTCGAGATCCGGTATCGCCAGCGTTATCTCGACCTGATCGCAAACCCGGAATCGCGGCGGATATTCCTGATCCGGAGCCGCGTGCTTCGTGAGATCCGGCAATTCTTTTATGATCGTGGCTTTATCGAGGTAGAAACGCCGATGATGCAGACGGTAGCCGGCGGCGCCGCGGCTCAGCCGTTTCAGACTCATCATAAGGCGCTGGGAGTTGATCTTTTCTTGCGGATCGCGCCGGAGCTGTATCTGAAACGGCTTTTGGTCGGCGGATTTCCTAAGGTATTTGAGTTGAACCGAAACTTCCGGAATGAGGGGATCTCGCGGCGGCACAACCCGGAGTTTACCATGCTGGAAGCTTACTGGGCCTATGCGGACTTCGAGCTGATAGCGGAGCTTGTGGAAGACCTGATCTGTGGTCTGGCCGAGGTGATAACGGGCGGGTTGACCATCGAACACACGGATTCGGAAGGAAATATTCGGCGAACTATCCGGCTGCAACGACCTTGGCGCCGGGCGCGTTATCATGATTTGATCAGGGAAATTGAACCGAAGTGGTTCGACCTCACCGTTGACCAAAAACGGGGCCGTTGTCAGGAGCTAGGCGTTGAAATCTCGCCAGGGATGGTGGAATTCGAAATCACTCAGCAGGTCTTCGAAAAATTGGTGGAAGAAAAGGCGATCGATCCGGTGTTCGTCACCCATCTGCCGGCCGAATTGGTGCCGTTAGCAAAACAAAACCCGGCAGATCCCAGCCTGGTTGACGTTTATGAGCTGATTATTAACGGGGTGGAATTCTCTCCTGGCTATTCCGAATTGAATGATCCGATTACTCAACGACAGAGATTGGTTGAACAGGCCGGTGAAGAAACCCAAAAGATTGACGAGGACTTTTTGCTGGCGCTGGAGCATGGGATGCCGCCCGCTGGCGGGTTTGGCTTGGGTATCGACCGTCTGGTAATGCTCTTGGCGGGCGCTGAATCGATTCGCGATGTCATTCTTTTTCCGCATTTGAAACCGAAAACTCGAGAATGAGTGCAGCGGTTTCCTCTGAGGTCAAAAGGGACTCTGCCTATGCGCATCAATTCAGCCTGTATAACCAGCTGAATTTTCAGATCACGTTAGGCACCCCGATGGTTTTGTACGCCAAATCGCTCGGGGCGAGTTCCACGACGATCGGCATAGTGGCCGCCTTGGCGCCCTTATTGACCGTCCTACAACTGCCGACGGCTTACTTCATCCCGAAGATCGGTTATAAGCAGTTCGTTTTGCTGGGCTGGTTTTCGCGGACATTGACCGTCTTTAGTTTTGCCCTGTTGCCATTAGTAACCGCGTTCGATAACGCCACGAAGGTCAGCCTGATGTTAATGGGCCTGTTCATCTTCAATGTATTACGCGGAATATCGACTGGGGCATGGCTACCCTGGCTAACCTCTTTGGTTCCCGAGGAACGAAGAGGGCATTTCCTTCGAAAAGATCAAACCTATGTCCAAATAGGCGGTCTGGTGGCGTTGGCGCTTTCGTCTGTTGTGCTATGGAGCAGTGGAAAACCGGGGCATTTCTCTCTTCTGTTTTTTCTTAGCGCCTGCTCGGCGACTATGAGCTTGTTTTTTATTCGCTTGGTTCCCGACGTCGAAGTTGGCGATCAGGTCAAGACCTCGGGCCAGCCAGTACCCTGGGCGGCGATGCTGAAATATCCCCCCTTCACCAAACTGCTGATTTTTACGGTGGTCTACAACTGGGTGGTCGGCGGCTTAGGGGCGTTCATCGTCGGATTTTTGCAAAACGTCGGCGGGTTCAGCGATGGTATGATTCTGGGCTGCAATATGTTCGCCTTTGTCGGGGCGGCGATCAGCGTGCCGTTGGTTGCTCGTCTCATGGACCGGACAGGGACGAAGCCGATTCTGCGGGTAGCCTTGGTTTGTTATTTTTGGACGGTGATCTGTTGGCTCCTGATCTCGAGCGGCCTGTTAAACACGACCCCGGTGATGGTGGTGCTCATTTACCTGATCCTCGGCGTTGCCGGTGGCTTGTTTGGGATTGCTAACACGCGGATTGCCATGGACACCATGCCTCTGATGGGTAGAAACCATTTCTTTGCTTTATTCACCGTGTTTACCTCAATGAGCTTAGGGTTAGCGCCGATTTGCTGGGGGATCTTTCTGGATTCCGTTGGGCACGCCCAGTTCCAGTTGGGGCTATTTCATGTGAACCGGTACAGTCTTTACTTTCTGATGTTGACCGTGCTGGTTGCGGTAACTTTTGTTCTGGCAAATCCGCTGGTAGAAAAGAAAGGCGAACCGTTATCTCTCGCTGTGCGTGATGCCGTTATCTACGCTCGGCTCCGTTTATTCGCCAGGTTGCTGAACCGATGATGGATGGTGCCAATGCCGAGCGGCCGCAGCCTGCCCCGCAGGGGCATAAGAGATTAGCCCAGGGTTTTAACCCTGGGTTGGCGTTGCGAATGATGCGCCCTGAAAGTGGCGCCCGAAGGGTTGGTGTTTTGGGTGATACCATCACAGCGTGCGTACAATCCACCGCGCCGAAATCTGGTGCCTCTTTCAGGGCACATCTCGTTAAAACGCCAAACCCAGGGCAAAAGCCCTGGGCTATTCTGTTTTGCCCCTTCGGGGCGAGCTCCGACCGCTGGCCTCGCACTTGTCGCGCCGTAGACTGGCAAAGGCGGAAGCAAGGCCACTCCACAGCTAGCCCCGACCGTCGGCCTGACAAGCGAGGCCGCTCCAACTGTTTTTCAACGTGAAAAAACCGCTCCTTCCATTCAGTTATTTTATCGCGCTGCGATATCTTAGACCAAAGCGGACCTTTCTTTCGGTCATCACTCTCATATCGATCATTGGCGTTGTGCTCGGTATTAGCGTTCTGATCATCGTGATTTCCGTCATGACCGGCTTTGAGCGCGAGCTGGAACGTAAGGTGATCGGTTTTGAAGCGCATATCACGATCAGCCCGGGGCCAAATTCGTTTCTTATTAACTGGCGAGACGCGATGAAAGTGGCAGAGAAAGTGCCGGGCGTTATTGGCGTAACCCCAACCACTCAGGAACCGGTAATTGTCGAGTTCAAACCACCCGGAGCTCCTGCAACCCGAATGACCGTGGTTGTCCGTGGGCTTGACCCGTCACTGGGAAGCGACCAAGTGATCGGCCTGAAATCTGCCATAATAGCAGGGAAATTTGATTTAAACGGCGACAAGTGTGTGCTCGGATCTGAGTTGGCCGGCAGTCTCGGGCTTGAAGTCGGAGACAAGCTGACGCTCTACTCGGGCGGTAACCCGAACCACATCATCGATCTCCTGAAGCAGGCCCAAGATCATCCGGACAACAAGGAATCAATCCAAAAGGCGATCGATCTGATCGTGCCGACCGAACTGGAGGTAACCGGGATCTATAGCACCGGACGTTATCTGTATGACTCGAGCTACGTGATCGCCCCGCTTAACGTCGGGCAGGAGTTATATGGTCTGGAAGACGCCGTTCACAATGTCCTGGTAAAGACCTCCAACCCTTACAGCGTCGACGGAATCACTGCTCAATTAAATCGCGAGCTTGAACAGCTCAATCCACCGTTGCATGCGGTTTCCTGGATAGAACAAAACCAGGAATATCTGGATGCGCTGCGAGTCGAACGGACCACGATGTTCTTCATTCTCACGTTTGTCGTCATCGTGGCTGCGTTCGGCATCATGAGTACGCTCATCACGACCACGGTTCAAAAGACCCGGGAGATTGGCGTGATGAAAGCGCTCGGAGCCACCATGGGACAAATGCTGTGGGCGTTCCTCGCCCAAGGCATCTTAGTTGGTTTCTTTGGCACCTTGATTGGACTGGGTACCGGGATATTTCTTGTGCAATACCGCAACCAGGTGCGCGATTTCCTGGCGTCCACTTTCCACATCCAACTGTTCCCCGCTTCGGTCTACCAGTTCTCGGAAATCCCGGCAGAGATTGTTCCGCATGATGTCGCCGTGATCTGCATTAGTGGCTTCGTTATTTGTACGGTGGCTGCCCTGATCCCTGCCTTTTTTGCGGCCCGGCTTGACCCTGTCAAGGCGCTTCGTTTCGAATAAAATCCTGGTGTTCGGCCTGTACCCCAATTTAAAATGTGAGATTTAGTAGTTTATAAGTTCACCAAAGAACCATAAAAGTGTGAAGTGAGGGTGAAGGTTTCCGGTTCCCTCCTTGTTGTAGTTCGCTGGTGGAATATATAATCGGGCCCCCGAAGCATGATTGCAGATTGGGAAACGTTCGTAGCGCGGCACAGCGGACGAGCCGAGTTCGACCTCGGCCTGGTTCGGCCCGGCGATACGCTCCGGGTGGTGACCGACCATACCGACTATGTGTTCGAGATCGTGGAGGGAGCAGAGGCCCAACTGCGATGCTCTCGTCCGGACCGTCCCACTGGTCGGGTCCGGATTTCAGGGTGTGGTTTCGCTTTTTCCACGACCTTTAAGCCTGGGAGGCTTTTCTGCGGCGGCCGTCTCGAGTTTACCTTCCTGCGGAACGATATACCGGCCCGTTACCGGACGACGTCGATCAACGCGATCGTTCACAGTCATCGGGGGGAGCGCGAAGTCGTCGTGGAAAGATTTTAGCGCTCTCAAAAACGCCGCCAATATCGAATAGCGGCATCGTTGGCCGAAGCGCCTTCTATCTGGAGGTCAGCTCAATCACTCCGTTGAGCTTCGGTTTGTCAGGTCTCGCGAGAGGCGCCTCCATCGCTCCGCGGCGGCGAAAAGAACCGTCGTCATCATCACCAGGGTGAGGAGCAGCGCCGGCACATAGCCGGTGCGATATCGGTCCAGGTCGAGGGTGTGGACAACCCCAACCGTCAGCATGTTTCCATAGACCGCCGTGCTGACCATAACAGCCGCCAGTGCCGGCAACCGGAGATCAGAGAGCCTTCGGGTGAAGAAGATCGGAATGAGACAGACAAAAAATGCGACCTGGATGATCGAGGCGAGTTTGGCCAGAACAATTGCGACGTAACGCAACCAATTGACACAATCGATCTTCCAACCTTCTTGATACACCTTCGCCAGGTTGGCGAGGTAGCCCATATAGACTGGTTGATTGCGCAGATAGTCTTTTGATTCAGCCGCGGTCACCAAATCCTGAGGCGCAGGACTGAACCGCGCCGAAATATCCAGCGCTCGCTTTCTACTAACGGAATGCGCCGCGAAGTCGCGGCTCGGTGCAGACAGAAAGATGCGCATTTCTTTGCCGATCTTGCCCAGCATGGCTCCAGGTGAGCCCATCCAGGTCTTGAAATAGGTTGTATAACAAAGTCTGATCAAGTCGGAGTCGGTCAACTTTTGCTCGGCGGCGAACCCACTAAAGAAATCCTTCGTATACATGATGTAGTCAGGAGCAAAGCCGAGCGTGGGACAGCCAAGCGGGACTTTCCGAGCCTCCATCCAGGCTTGCTTCAATTCTTGATAAAACCGGTCTTCGTAGTCAGGCGAAGGCGTATCGGTCTCGGTGATCAAGTGTTCCTTTTCCGCGTTTTGGAGAATCTGGGCGGCGTGTATCGAGACCAGGGTGAAGGGCAGGAAGGTCCGCGAAGCCGCGTCTGGTCGAAAGCCGAGCAGATGTGGAAAAGTGAAGAGGGCGCCGGTCAGCACAACCGCCGCGAAGGTGGGTATCCAACGTAACGAACGCGAGCCAGCGCCAAAAATCCCCGTGACTAGCAAAAGGAAACTAGGGATCAGCGCGAAACCCCAACTTGGCTTCAACAGCAGAACGCAATAGGAAGTGAGCAGGGTGGCGGCACCGTAAGCGATCGCGGGCAAATCCTTATGGGAAACCCAACGCATTCTGATGTAAGCGAGCGCAAGAAGGAGATAGGTCAGAACGAAGAACGCCAACACACCTTCCGGTTGGATGGTCATTTCGAAGCGAACCTGTGTGGTGTTTAATAAATAAATCGCAGCGGTTATTGCTCCTAGGAAGACAGCGACGCCATGGCACACGGGCGTTCTCTTCGGGAAGAGCGATAACCAGATCCGTAGACCGATCCAGAGAAGGGGCGCGCTGGCTAAGCCGAAGAATTGTTGGACCCGCACAATCCAAGAAAAATCGCCGCCGGCTTTCAATATGAAGGTGAGAATAGCCGGATAAAACCAAGCCCGTCCGTCGGTTTGCTGAAACCCAGCGCCGCCCAGCCAGGAGAGCGCCGGATGCAGATAACCCCAAGAGTCCGGTGTAAGGAGTGGGACAGCCGGCAAACCGCTGCGTTGTTTGATCCCCCAAATTACCCCTGCGAGCACCAGGAGCAGAGAGGCAATGTCGAGCTTATAGAAAGAAGGGCGTGGACTGGTAATGCGGCAACATGGAGAGGGGCGTGATGCCGTCAACCTTGGTAGGGCGAGGCTCCCGAATGACCGAACATGCGTGCGGAGATCTGGACGTTGAACTGTTGCATCGCGTTACTAGGCCAAAACCCGCGCCGAGCCGTGGGGTTGAGCGCTTCTAACGGCCCGGCGCGCATCTCGGCCTACTCAAACGCAAGCCTTTGGTATACGTTTCTAGGCTCCGAATCAGTCAGGTTTCATTCGGGAGCCTCGCCCCACCAAAAGTGCGGTTTCCACTCCTCAGCGGAGCCCCGTTCGTACCACCTCGACTGTCCTCTCCAGATCAGTGCTGGTGTGCGCCAGACAAAGGAACCCGGCCTCGAACTGAGACGGTGCAAAATAGACGCCGGAACTTAAACAATGATGAAAGAAGGACCGAAATGCCGCCAAGTCGGAGCGCCGGGCATCGGCCAGGTTGTGAACCGGGGGCTCGCAGAAGTAGAGACAGAACATAGAACCGATGCGACGAAACGCGTAATTTTTGCCAGTCTCAATTAAGGTCTGTTTGACCGCAGCTTCCATTTCGCACCCCAATTTCTCTAGCCGGTTAAAACCGTCGTTGCGTTCAAGCTCGCGAAGTTGGGCTAGACCCGCGGCCATGGCCAACGGGTTACCCGACAATGTGCCGGCTTGATATACGGGGCCATCCGGGGACAACTGGTCCATGATCTCGGCGCGCCCGCCAAAGGCACCGACCGGTAGGCCGCCTCCGATTACCTTGCCGAGTGCAGTCAAGTCGGGGCGAATTCCAGCCAGTTCCTGGTAACCGCCTTTTGCCAACCGAAACCCCGTCATGACTTCGTCAAAGATCAAGAGTGCGCCGTGTGAGGAACAGAGTTGGCGTAGCTGTTCTAGAAACCCCGGAAGCGGTAAATAAATGCCGGCGTTAGCAGGTATTGGTTCGACGATGACTGCAGCAAGTCTATCGCCTTGGGCCGCGAAGACCGCGGCGAGTTTTTCCGGGTCATTGAATGGCAGCGTGATAGTCAGCGCCGCTAATTCCGCTGGGACGCCGGCACTGTCCGGGGAGCCATGAGTCAAAGCTCCGCTACCGGCTTTTACTAAAAGCGAATCGACATGGCCGTGATAACATCCCTCGAATTTAACGATCAAATCTCGGCCGGTGTATCCGCGAGCCAGCCGGATGCACGACATGGTTGCTTCGGTGCCACTATTAACCAGGCGCACTTTCTCCACCGATGGCACCCAGCTACAAATGAGTTTTGCCATCTCGACTTCGAGCGGATTCGGAATGCCAAAGCTGAGCCCGTTGGCCGCGGCTTTCTGGACTGCTTCCACAACGATTTCCGGCGCGTGCCCGAGAATGGCTGGTCCCCAAGTCCCAACAAAGTCAATGTATTCGCGACCATCTACATCCCAGAGGTGCGACCCTTTGGCCTTGGCGACAAAGAACGGTTCCCCTCCAACGTTGCGGAAAGCACGGACTGGAGAATTAACGCCGCCCGGGATGAACCGGCGAGCTTCCGAGAACAAAGATGCACTAGTGTCTTGAGTCATTGGATAGAGCAATTATTGGGCAAGACGAATCAAAGGTGAGAGCCTGGCCAGCGCATGGATACTGTCATCCCGGCTAACAGTTACTTGATTGCTGCCCGCTTTCGAGCCTGAAGGGCGTTGTACAAACACGTACATCCGGACCCCGCCTTGGGGATCAACTAGAATACGGTGGACCATTTCGAGCTGTCCTCCTAATGAGGACGCAGTCGAGTAGGCGACATAACAGTCGGCTCCAAATTTGGATACTGAGGCGCCGGTTCCGGGTCTCTGCGTATTGACCGTAAGACAAAGATTATTCGCAAAGGTATTAGCATCATTTGCGTTCGGAAACCGAGTTACGACCAGTTTTTGCGTCCAGTTCGTTTCCGTTTCTCCAGGCAGGAGGAAATCATTTTCTATTTTTTGACCGTCGGAATCTTTAGAGGAAAGAGAGAAGCTCTCGTCGGCGAATTTCATTGTCTGGGCTTTGATCGCCGTCGCTCCGAGTACCAGAATGGCCGCCAAGAAAAGGGGAGAAAGCTTTCGCATCGCACCAACATAAGCAGGTGAAATGGATTTTGTCGTGCCTTCTTCGGTAGGGATGAGCTCCCGCTCAGCCGCGTTTGGAGCCCGCACCGCAGTTTTGCAGGCTGGCAATACTCGGATGAGCGGGAGCTCATCCCTACCGATCACGTCCCTACGACGCCTTGAGGTTCTCTGCCTTCCCAAACACAAATGTACCTTGCCGGCCGGGACTGGTCATGGCTTGCAGACGCCAGGTTAGTAGGAGCGCCGCTACGAACAAGCCGGTGGCAAGCCCGACCCAGATCCCGGTCGGTCCAGTGTGCAAATTGAACGCGAAAATAAATCCGGTGGGAATCGCTGCCGCCCAATAACAGAAGATGCCGATGAGCATCGGGAGCCGGATATCAGCCAACCCTCTTAAACAGCCGGCTGACGTCACTTGTATGCCATCGGCGATTTGGAAGATGCCGGTGATGATCATCAAACGACCGGCGAGTTCGACTACCTCGGACTGACTCGTGAACAACAGAGCAACCTGGTGGCCGAGTGTTAAATAAATCGCAGCAAACCCCACTTGGATCAGTACCGAAACCATGATCGCTCCGAGAGAAATCCTGCGTAAGGCCGAATACGCTTGTGAGCCGACTGCATGACCAATACGGACGCCAGCGGCAATCGAGATACCCAGGGGAAACATGAATGTCGTGGCGGCGCAGGTGACCACGATCTGATGCGCGGCCAAGGGGATGGTCCCCATCCATCCCATCATGATGGCACTGAAATTGAAAGCGCCGGCTTCCGCGACGTATTGGCAACAGATGGGTATACCAACTTTCAGGAGGCTGCCCATCTTCTCCCAGCTCACGCCTGCAATCGTCAACGCCCGCCACGGTAATCGGGTCAACCACAGCGCATATGCGGTAATACCGATCAGGACGAAAATGCGGGCACAGAACGTAGCGATTGCCGATCCAACCAGTCCGAGCGCCGGCAGTCCAAACCAGCCGAATACCAATGGCAAATTCAAAGCGACATTTAAGATCACTCCCGCATAGAGGATTGCCGTTGGGATCACCGGTTTTCCCAGTGCCTCGCAGTAGGTCTTAACGCTCATTGATCCAAGTGCGGGAATCAACGATAGACCGACAATTGCCAGATATGGTTTCGCTGCGATTGCGACCGGAATCGGTTCACCGAAAATGCTCAACACGGGTATCAGAACGATCACAACGGCGGCCGTCGCGGTTCCAACGAAGAGTGACAGCCAGAAAGCAGATCGAAATACTTCAATTTTAGCGCTTTCCAGCTTTGCTCCATGAGCTTGAGCTGCGAAGATTCCGACCGCTGCCAAAATACCGATACCGCCTACATATAATGTCCCCAGCAGCGTATTAGAAAAACCAATAGCGGCCAGCGGGACCACACCAACTCGGCCAAGGACCAGAGTATCCGTGATACCCATCAACATCTGGCCGAATTGCCCCACCATCATTGGGATCGCCAATGAGAGTGTTGCTCCCAATTCTGTTTGGAAGGCCTTCCGTGGTGCGGGCATAAGAACCACCAGCAAACAGGCAAACCAGGAGTGACGCAAGCAACGAGGGAGCGACACCCGTGGAGCGCTGCCTCGCTTGCGAGGCCGACTTCGAGCGCGTGGTTGAAAGGGCGACCAGGCGAATGACCGCGCCGAGGAGCCCAGGACGGTAGGGCGAAAAACTCGGCGCGACGAAATCCGTCCGGCGAGCCGCATCACACCCGCGCCGAGTTTTTCGCCCTACCGTTCGCCCATTCGCCTTACCCCAGCAGCCCTCGTTCCTCAATAAACTGCACGACCTCACCCAGGCCGGTCTCGGTCTTGAGGTCTGTCATCACGAAAGGCCGATCGCCTCGCATCTTCCGAGTATCGGCAGCCATGACTTCCAACGATGCTCCCACATGCGGAGCCAGATCCGTTTTATTGATCACGAGTAGATCCGAACGAGTGATCCCCGGTCCGCCTTTCCGGGGAATCTTTTCGCCCCCGGCCACATCGATCACGTAGAGAGTCAGATCGGATAATTCAGGACTAAAAGTTGCCGCCAGATTGTCGCCCCCGGACTCGATAAAGACGAGGTCGGCGTCGGGAAACCGTTTCAGCATTTGATCAATCGCTTCCAGATTGATCGACGCATCTTCGCGGATCGCAGTGTGTGGACAGCCGCCGGTTTCAACCCCCATGATCCTTTCTGCCGGTAAAGCACCGGCCACGGTCAAGAGACGTTGATCTTCCTTTGTGTAGATATCATTCGTAATAACCACGAGATCGTATCGGTCACGCATCCGCTTGCACAACATCTCGACGAGAGTGGTTTTGCCGGTTCCGACCGGACCGCCCACGCCGACTCTCAATGGAGGAATGCTTTTGGTACGAGTCATAGGACACTAAGAACGAAACAGACGGGAGTATTGGCTTTCATGCTGGGCGGAGAGAATACCGAGCATGGGAGCCCATGAAGAGATATCTTCTGGCAATGTATTGGCCGCTGCCTGAGCGGCCATCGGAACATTGGTCCTGCACCGATTCAATATTCTATGACCTGCGGTTTGACCGAGCGGAACCAGCTTCATTGCGGCGGCGACCTGGGTCTCCAACCAGCTAAAACAAAAGGCGGTTAGGGTTGTTGTCTCCGTGAGCGCAAGACCGCTTGCCGATAGCCCGAATGCGGTGGGAAACGCGACCGGCTCGAGTTTGTTGCTTCCAGCCGCTGGCGTTATCCAGTTCAAGGCGTGCGCGAGCTGTAACAGCGACCAACCCATCTGTTCGGTTTCGCGTCGCAATTCCATGGATTCGCGGCTCGCCAGAAACCAGGAGTTCCAAAAAGTAATTTCGGCAAATACGTCGGTTGGCGGATGCGAGCGACAGGCTCGATGGATAAAGGCGACTACCGGCGCATCACAGCGGCCGACGATCTCGGTGAGGCCGTCAGCGATCCAGCTAAAGGCGTCCTCTTCATTTCGAATCAGTCCGAGATCCACTGCCGTTTCCAGTCCCTGAGAATAACTGAACGAGCCGATGGGCAACGCCGGTGAAGCGAGATGCAGGGCTCGGCACAGTTCGTCGGGGTTCATGGGTGCATCGTAATCGTACTCGTCCTCGAAGCGGTGAAGTAATCAGTAATCAGTGTGTCAGTATTCAGTTTCATGATCGATCAATGTCAGCACTGATTACTGATTACTGGTGACTCCCTCCACCATGTTCATGAAACACACGCTGAGCCGCCGCATAATCTTCGGCAAACGTTTCATCATGCCCATGCTTGTGTCCGCCTCCGTAAGCGCCCGTTTCCGGTGTAAATTGTTCTGAAACGATTGTGACGATCAGGCCAAGACCAAGCAGCATCTCTTTTAGGACCGGATCGACCGGCAAAAGGATCCGATCCGGCTGAAGCTGAATGGCGGCGTGCCGGTTACCGAGATGATAAGCGGCGCGTAACAGCTGGAAAGCATCCGGCGCCGTTACCGACATGAGTTCTTCTCTGGCAGCTTGAATTTTAAAAAGAGAACCATCCTCGCTTTCGATGACATCTCCATCGCGCAAGATGGTGCCCGGTGGCAGCAATATTCCGATTTCTTCGCCGCTATCCAATCTCGCCAATTGCCGGCTTTTCTTGCGCGCATCAAAAGCAAGGACCAGATGCGGGATATCTTCTGCCGATGACGTTGAAAGCTTAGTGAACCTGCGCATCAAAAAAGGAAATAGCGTTGAGCCATCGGCAGTACCTTGGCCGGCTCGCAAGTCAGCAATTCGCCATCCGCCGTTACTTCGTAAGTTTCAGGGTCGACCGCTATCTTGGGTTGCCACGAGTTATGGATAAGATCTTGCTTCTTGAGGTTGCGAATACCGCGTACGGCCACTAGCTGACGTTGGAGACCGTACCGCTCGCCGACTTTAGACTCGGCGGCCTGCTGCGAAATGAAAGTGAGACAGGTCTTAGGCAAAGCCATTCCTCGAGTTGCGAACATCTCCCGATAAATAACGGGTTGAGGAGTTGGGATTGAAGCGTTTGCGTCACCCATGAGAGCAATCGCTATCATGCCGCCTTTCAAGACCATCGATGGTTTGACGCCAAAAAAAGCTGGTGTCCAGAGCACTAGATCTGCCCACTTCCCCACTTCGACCGAACCGACCTCGTGTGCGATTCCATGAGTCATTGCCGGATTGATCGTGTATTTGGCGACGTAACGTTTTGCCCGGAAATTATCATGTCGAGAGGAATCGCCGGGCAATGCGCCGCGCTGGACCTTCATCTTATGAGCCGTTTGCCAAGTTCGCGTAATGACTTCGCCGATTCGCCCCATCGCTTGTGAATCGCTGGACATCATCGAAATGGCACCGAGATCATGTAAGATGTCTTCGGCAGCGATCGTCTCTCGCCGAATCCGCGACTCAGCAAAGGCGAGATCTTCGGCGATGCTCGCGTCCAGGTGATGGCAGACCATCAACATGTCGAGATGCTCATCCACCGTGTTAACCGTAAACGGTCTAGTAGGATTAGTGGACGATGGCAAGACGTTTGCTTCTCCGCACACCTTGATAATATCCGGGGCATGCCCGCCGCCGGCTCCCTCAGTGTGATAAGCATGAATGGTTCGCCCCTTGAAGGCGGCAATACTAGCTTCAACAAATCCAGACTCGTTCAGAGTGTCGGTGTGAAGAGCGACTTGGGTGTCAGTCTCATCCGCGACCGACAGGCAGGTATCGATCGCAGCGGGAGTCGTTCCCCAATCTTCGTGTAGTTTTAGACCGATCGCCCCAGCGGCGATCTGTTCCCGGAGCGGTTCAGCCTGACTGGCGTTTCCTTTGCCCAGAAAACCGAGATTAATTGGGTAACCTTCTGCGGCCTGTAACATCCGTTCGATGTGCCAAGGGCCCGGTGTACAAGTGGTGGCGCAGGTGCCGGCGGCCGGTCCAGTCCCACCGCCGATCATCGTAGTTAACCCAGAGGCGACGGCTTCATCGATCTGTTGTGGACAGATGAAATGGACATGCGTATCAAGACCGCCGGCGGTTACGATCATGCCTTCGCCGGCAATGGCTTCCGTGCCCGGTCCGATAATAATGTTCACGCCGGGCTGAATATCTGGATTTCCCGCTTTACCGATTCCAGCGATACGGCCGTCCTTAATGCCGATATCGGCTTTGACGATCCCCCAATGATCCAGGATCACAGCATTCGTGATGACCGTATCAACAGCATCTTTGATCGTACGCTGGGATTGGCCCATGCCATCCCGGATGACTTTACCGCCGCCGAACTTCACCTCTTCCCCGTAAATCGTGAAGTCTTTTTCGATCTCGATTATGAGCTCGGTATCAGCTAACCGGATTCGATCGCCCACCGTTGGACCGAACATTTCTGCGTACGCCTGTCGAGTGATCTTCATACTGATAGGCCGAGGCTCCAAAGACGGAAAGGGCTGCTGGCGTGTTGGTTTCTTGACTCGCTCTGACCTACGAACACAGCAGCATGGCCGAGCCGGGAGTTGCGTGGATTCATCATCTTAGCGGTCCCATGATCTTGGCGTTGAAACCGTAGATCACCCGGTCGCCGGCCATCTGGACGAGCTCTACGGATCTTTCCTGGCCGGGCTCGAACCGAACGGCAGTACCGGCCGCAATATTCAAGCGACAACCGCGACTCGGTTCACGATCGAATTTGAGTGCTTCGTTTACTTCAAAAAAATGAAAATGGGAACCAACCTGAATCGGTCGATCGCCCGTATTCGCTACGTCGATCTTTATGACGGCGCGACCGGCATTCAGCTCGATGTCGCCAGGTTCTACAAAAATCTCTCCGGGTATCATGGGCGGTTAGGAATTATCACCACAGAGACACAGAGGACACGAAGTTAGATTGACTAAGATTTGTTGAACGTCTCCGCCACATAGAATCGGTTATTTTGCTGCTGTGGCGCTTCACAGATGAATGTTTCCATCTCAAATAGCCGTAACAAACATTCTTCCTTCGTGTCTTTGTGGTGAAATTTTTCAGGGGATGGGATTGTGAACAGTGACTAGTTTGGTGCCATCGGGGAAAGTAGCTTCGACCTGAATCTCTGGAATCATTTCAGGTACACCTTCCAGAACTTGATCCCGTTTGAGCACCGTGGTGCCGAACTGCATCAACTCAGCAACCGTTTTGCCATCGCGAGCTCCCTCAAGGAGGGCCGCGGTGATTAGTGCAGTAGCCTCCGGATGATTCAATTTAAGTCCGCGTTGTAGCCGGCGTTCAGCTAGTAGAGCGGCGGTAAAGATAAGAAGTTTGTCTTTTTCGCGGGGGGTTAGGTTCATGGATTAATGGTAGGGCGATGCTCCCATAAGGCCGGAAACGTTCGGCGAAGTCAATTTGTGTTGTCTGCCGACTGGTTTGTTAGGCCGAAAGACCGCCGAGCCGTCTGACCGAGGATCCGCGATCGCCAGGGTTGAGCATTCGATCACGTTCATCACACGCTCCATAAGCGCAATGGTTGGGATTGCCTTCCGTGGATAGCCGGGCGGAGGAAGCTCCAGCATCGGACCATGAGCTCGCGCAACGGTTCCATTTTCTGCGCCACGCCTCGGACGACTATTAGTCGGTGGTTCAGGCAGGTCACGCCTGCGCGTAAGGTGTCGCCAAAGGGAAGAGAGGGTGACAGGTTTTCGGCGAGTAATTGATCACAGCTTGGACCGGTAGCCCATACCATTCCGGCGATAGGAAACGCCCCCAATCCTTGAGCAGCGTTCCGTATTCGTGATACCGCGTTGAAGTTGGCTCGCTCACCCCAGAGCAGGCCATTGATATCGATGAACTGAGAATTGATCCGAAGCACGCCTGCATCCCAACTCTCGCCCATCGCCCGTCTACCGAAAACAAATGCCTCCCAACCGATGGCGCTGGCGTCTTGCCCTAGTTCGAGTTGAAAACGGAAGTCAGCGCGGGCGTGCTCGAAGAGAATATTTTCCGGGGGCAACCAATCAAGCTGCGCACGTTCACCGAGTCGAATCCGTACTTCCTGGGACGAAAACTTGTCTCTCGATTTATACCATTTCGCTGCTGCCGGACTGGTTAGAACTGTCTTCGAATCGGGTCCCTGAGTTACATCAATCTTCGTAGTATCACCTTCTGCCATGCCGCCAGGAGGATGAAGAATCACCGTGTGACAAACCGAACGACCTTCCGGATAAAGCGGCTTCTGTACTTGTAACGGACCGGTGTGGCGTCGTTCCGTCATGACCGTACGATCCTCTTCATACTGAAATCGTAACTGCAAATCTGCGGTCCAATTCTGAAGAGGGCGTTGCAAGCTCAAACCGAAATCTCACGCAAAGACGCAAAGGCGCAAAGGTTAAAACCATGCAGGGTAGAGCGTCTCAAGATTTTCGAAGCGGTGGTTCGGGGGTTGGTGATTGAAGATAAAACGAATCACCAATAAACGCGCTCGTTAAGAATTGTGACCTCCCCGCTGTCCTCGTACTTTGCGCGACATTTGCATGTGTCTCAACCTTTGTGTCTTTGCGTGATTTTTTTCCTTCTTTATTGGTTCACGCAGCGATTAGTTCAAGGTCACAGCGTCGCTCCAATCCAGAATCAACCGGATTGGAGCGTGGTAGATTACGGGAGTTCGCCGCTATTTCTGCGCGGTCTTTTTCTCGAGTTCTTCGTCCAGACCCTTCAATAGGAAAGGTTCGGCCTTAACCTGTTGAAAGGTGCTCAGAATCTTGAATTGCCCGTTGGCAGTCGTTTCCCCCATGTAAACGTTTTTCGTTGCATGGTGGTTGGTTTGCATCGTGATCTTGCCGCCAGGACCATCAAAGCTGATGGCATCGTTCTCCAACACCACGCGTACCTTGTCCACATCGAACGTACCGGCTTTTTCGACCGCCTTTTTCCATAGATAAACTCCGTCGTAGGAAAGCACCATCGGGCTATCCACTGCGCGTTTTTCTTTCACTACACCGGCATTACTCTCGGTTTTTAACCAGCTGTTCCAGCGCTCGAGGAAATCTTTGTTTTCCGGCGTTTTCAGCGACATGAAATAAGTCCAGCATCCTAGCTCGCCCACCAGGTCCTTGGTCGGCAAACTGCGCAGCTCGTCTTCGGCTAAACTAAAGGAAACGACGGGGCAATCCGCCGGACTCAGCCCGGCGGATGCGATTTCTTTGAAGAACGGCACGTTAGAGTCACCGTTGATTGTGTTGATGACGCAAGCATCCCCGCCGGCCGCGAACTGTTTGATTTCAGAGACGATTTGCTGAAAATCCGTGTGGCCGAATGGCACGTATTTTCCAGCCGAAATAACTTTTCCGGAGCTGTCTTTGCGCAGGCCGCCCCCGATGTTCTCGACCGGAACACCTTTGGTCTGGAGATATTTGAAGAGAATGAGGTTGGTGGTCTGCGGATAAACGTAATCGCTGCCCACCAGGTAAAACTTCTTCTTACCCTGAGCCAACAGATAGTCGACGGCGGGCGTTGCTTGCTGGTTCACTGCTTCTGCCGTGTAAAAGATGTTTTTCGATAGTTCTTCGCCTTCGTACTGCACCGGATAGAACAGCATACCGTCATCTTGCTCGAAGACAGGAAGTACCGACTTGCGGCTAACGGAGGTCCAACAGCCGAAAACTACGGCGACCTTATCCTGCTGGAGCAGCTGCTTGGCTTTTTCCGCGAACAATGGCCAGTTGGAAGCGCCATCTACCACGACGGGTTCAATCTGTTTTCCGAGAACCCCGCCGCTCTTGTTGATTTCATCGAAGGCGAATAACAACACATCGCGCAACGAGGTTTCACTGATCGCCATCGTGCCCGACAGCGAATGTAAGACGCCCACTTTAACCTTGCCGCTGCTGACATCGACTTCGTTGGCTATTAGGGGTGCTGCGCAGGCTAGGGATAGGGTAAACGCGCCCGCCAGAGCAGCTTTGGTGTTACGAGGGAATTTCATCTTCTTTTAGTGCTCTTGTTATTTGCGTCTTGATCTTCGCGCCGTTGGGGGAGGTTCGAGATGAGCCTGAAAACCGGACAACGTTGCGTTCGAGACCGTTGGCCGTGCAAGCAGGAGCTGTGCCTTATGGGAACGCGATGAACGAGTTGTATGCGACGTCGATTAGCAGAGCGCCTAGTACTCCAAGACTCCAAAACTCCATCACTCCGTTCGCTAGGAATCGAGGACGAGGACGACGACGAGGACGAGAACGAAGGGACGCAACTGTCTTATTTTTGGCAAGGATGCTGCTTATAGACACTTGCCATGCCCCGACTGAAGTTTTTTTGCCTTGCGGCCATGCTGGCGCCGCTCCTTCTCCATGCCGAGACCAGCCCGGACTCGTCCATCCGGGAGTCCATTGCGCGGGCTGTTACCAGCTCGGCGGCCGATCAAGATTCGATCCTCGATCAGATCGTTGTCTCGAGTGGAATCTCGAAGACTGAGCACGATCTGCTGACGTCGTGGAGCAATGGTGAAATCTACCTGTACACCGACGCTGGCGGCCAGGTTATTCCCATTATTCTTGAGCAATCCGATACGACCGATAAGACGCGAGCATTTCGGGTGGATACCGGCCAATTGCTGAAGGATTCGAACGGGGCGGCGATCATGATCGACCCGACTGACGCGACTTCATCAGACGTAAACGCCATCCTGCGTAAAAAAATACAGCGAACGTTGGATCTTTTAAGCCTGTCCGATTCGAATCCGGAAGTCCGGCGAGGGATGGCGTTCAAACTCGGGTCTTCGCAGAAGGCGGAAAATCTACCGCTATTGGAGACGCGACTGAAATTGGAAACGGATCCTGGGGTAAAAAAGACGCTGTATGAAGCTGAGGCTCTCATACAGCTCGCGGATACCGCGCACCCGGAACGGCAGGTCGCGGCGGCTGACTCGCTGGCCAAGCTGAACTGTATCGGTGCGCTGGATGCCCTTAGGAGCTTAAGCGAAAGCAAGAGCGCATCTGCCGAGACCAAGCTGGCAGCAACCAAGGCTACGCAAGCCATCCAGAGTTACCTCGCCGTTGTGAACTTCTTCGGTACGATTTTTCACGGCGTCAGTTTGGGATCGATTCTTTTAGTTTCCGCGCTCGGGTTGGCCATCACCTTCGGGCTGATGGGTGTGATCAACATGGCGCATGGTGAGATGATCGCCGTAGGCGCCTACACGACCTACGTCGTGGAAAACGTTTTCCGTGATGGCCTGCCGCTTTCACCTCTCGGTATCCGGATCGTCCTTCCGGGCATGCACCTTACCGGCTGGCCTTTTCAGACCTACTTCCTTTTCGCTATCCCGTTGTCATTTTTGGTGGCCGCGCTCGCTGGACTCGCACTCGAGCGTTTGGTGATCCGGTTTCTTTACCGTCGGGTGCTGGAATCGTTGCTGGCGACCTGGGGTGTTTCGCTCATCATGCAGCAGCTATTCCGCCTGGTGTTCGGGGCGAACAACGTGCAGGTAAACTCGCCTTCGTGGCTGCTCGGCAATTTCACGATCAGCGATGTAGTTCTGGGCTATAACCGGATCTTCGTCATTGTGTTCGCGGTCCTGATTGTCGTCGGCACCTGGTTGCTGTTGACCAAGACACCGCTCGGTCTCTTCATTCGAGCTGTAATTCAGGATCGAGACATGGCTGCTTGTATGGGGGTGCCTACCCAGCGGGTCAACATGCTCACCTTCGCTTTCGGATCCGGTCTCGCCGGATTAGCGGGAGCGTTTCTCTCCCAGATCGGGAACGTCGGTCCCAGCTTAGGCCAGAGCTATATCATCGACAGCTTTATGACAGTCGTGGTCGGCGGAGTCGGGAGTATTGCCGGCACGGTGGTTTCAGCCCTTGGCATCGGCTGTTCGGATCAGGTTCTCCAACAGGTCCTGGGATCACCAGTGCTTGGCAAGATCATGGTCCTGACTGCCATCATCCTTTTTTTGCAATGGAAACCAGGAGGGTTTTTCCCAACTCGAAGCCGCACCTTGGACAGCTAACTTTCCCTCGCCACCGCAATGCAAAATAGCTTTCGTAAAGCCGAACTGTGGGGCATCGGAATAGGGGCAATTCTTATCCTGGGTATTCTGCCGGCGCTCAACGCTTTTGTTCCCGAGACCAGCGTTTTCCATCTCAGCGATTTCACCATCAATCTGTACGGCAAATACCTCAGTTATGCCGTGCTGGCTATGAGCGTGGATTTGCTCTGGGGTTACACCGGGTTGCTAAGTCTGGGTCAATGTCTGTTTTTCGCTCTGGGCGGCTACGCTTTCGGCATGCATCTCATGTTGTTGATTGGAAAGCTCGGCCAATACCATAGCGATCTTCCTGACTTCATGGTCTTCCTCGGTTACCCCGCGCTGCCGCTCCACTGGGTACCCTTCCGGAGTTTCTGGTTCTCGGTGGCTGCTGTCGTTCTAGTGCCCGGCCTGGTAGCCTTGGTGTTCGGATTTCTGGCGTTTCGCTCCAGGATCCGCGGCGTTTACTTTTCGATTCTGACCCAGGCGCTCACGTATGGCGCTTGCCTGATGTTTTTCCGGAATGATTTCACCTTCGGCGGCAATAACGGCCTGACCGACTTTAAGTTCATTCTCGGGTACGATATCCGGAGTGCCGCCACTCAACGCTGCTTGTTCATCGCCACCGGTATTCTTCTCATCTTAACCTATGTCTTTTGCCGGTGGCTAACGATGACGAAGTTCGGGAAAATCCAGAGAGCGGTCCGAGACAGTGAAAATCGGGTTTTGTTTTCGGGCTACGCGGCAGCCAATTTCAAATTGTTCGTTTTTGTAGTGAGCGCCATCATCGCCAGCTTGGCGGGTGCGCTGTATGTCCCTCAGGTTGGGATCATCAATCCTAGCGAGATGGCGCCTGACAAATCTTTGGAAGCTGTGGTCTGGGTGGCGGTTGGCGGACGAGGCACGCTGATCGGCCCGATCGTCGGCGCGATTGTCGTGAACGCACTCAAGAGCTGGGCTACGCGCGCCTTTCCGGATCTCTGGCTCATTATTCTGGGAGCCATGTTCGCGATCGTTGTGCTCTTTATGCCCAAGGGGTTGGTTGGGTTGCCGAAGCAGCTTTACTCTTTGTTCCAGCGCAGCTCCACATTTTTGAAAGGGATCTCGGCGCAGCGCGGCAATGAGGCGCAATTGCCGGTCAAGGAAACATCAACTTCGCCAGGCGACGTAATCCGAACAGGGCGCGCAGATTGAGTGAGTTGTATGAATAACAAAAAACAGGACGACACTCCCATACTCCAACACTCCGCGACTGCAGCGCTCCGGTTTCGAGCCCAGCCTGTCCGCCGAAGCTTTCGCTTTATGCTCAAGGTCGGCCTCGCAAGCGAGGCGCGCTTCACAGCAAGAAGGCGGAAGGACGAGCACGATGAATAAAAAATTCATCCTCACCGCCGAGGGCGTGACGAAAAGCTTCGACGGCTTCAAGGCGATCAACGATTTGAACTTTTATCTCGATGAAGGCGAACTTCGCACCATCATCGGACCTAATGGAGCCGGCAAAAGCACTTTTCTCGACTTGATCACCGGCAGGACCCGGCCCGACGAAGGGCAGATTGAATTCAAGGACACGCCGGTTACCAAGAAGAGCGAATACCAAATTTATCGGATGGGCATCGGGCGCAAATTTCAGACTCCAAGCGTCTACTCGGATCACACCGTTTACGAGAACATCCTGTTAGGCCTCAGGGGCAGCCGGGGAGTATGGAGCGCGATTTTTGGCAAGGTCACTCCGGCCCAGAATGAGCGGATCTTTGAGGTGCTCGAGATCATCAACCTGAAGGACAAGGCTCAGGTTAGAGCGGGCGCTCTGGCGCATGGTCAAAAGCAATGGCTCGAAATCGGGATGCTGATCGCTCAAGATCCCGAATTGATGCTGGTGGATGAACCGGCGGCCGGCATGACGGATGAAGAGACGGCGCGGACAGGTGAACTGCTCTTAAGCTTAGCCGGCAGGCACACGATCATCGTTATCGAGCATGACATGGTCTTTGTCCGGCAGCTCGCCAGTAAGGTGACTGTGCTTCACCAGGGGAGCGTTCTTTGCGAGGGATCGCTGGACGAAATCCAAAGCGATGAACGGGTCATCGAGGTCTATCTGGGAAGAAAGAAAAAACATGACGCCATCCATGCTGAGCATTGACAAAGTCAGTATCTCGCTGGGCGGTTCCCGGATTCTGCGCGACGTGAGTCTCGAGGTCGGCGCCAATCATGTATTTTGCTTGATGGGGCGTAATGGGGTGGGAAAAACCACGACTTTGAAGAGTGTCGTTGGCCTTTACAAACCGAACAGTGGCCGGGTAGTTTTCGACGGGCACGATATTTCCCGGATGCCCCCCGAGGAGCGAGCTCGAGCTGGCATAGGATACGTTCCTCAGGGTCGAGGGATTTTCCCGCATCTCACGGTTGCCGAAAACATCTCTATTGGCGCCGTGGCCAAACGGAAAAAATCGAAAGAGGCGCTGGAACGCGTTTATTCGTTGTTTCCAATCATTAAAGATTTTTTGGCACGCAAAGGCGGGATGCTGTCCGGCGGCCAGCAACAACAGCTTGCGATTGCCCGTGCGCTTTTGACAGAACCGAAGCTCCTGATCCTTGACGAACCGACTGAGGGAATCCAGCCCAACATCATCGACCAGATCGGCGAGTCAATTAAGCTCCTCAGAAAAGAGTCCATTACCATCCTGTTGGTGGAGCAATACCTGGAGTTCTGTAAAGAGCTAGCGGATAACTTCGCGATTCTGGACCGGGGTAGCGTGGTGGCCCAAGGCCCGGTCGCAGAGCTGACCGACCAAGTCGTTAAGCAGCATCTAACGGTGTAGAGCGGAAAGAGGAAAATCGGTAGGGATGAGCTCCTGCTCATCCGCTTTTTTGTTTCGACGGCCGCTTTGTTGCCGAGCTTTTTACGGATGAGCGGGAGCTCATCCCTACCGGGGCTTCAATGCAATGCATCTCCGATTTGGGATGCGCAACGCTTTCTCACCTTTCGCTGACTTCCGATCTGCGTAATCTGAACAATCTGCGGATCTTAACCTCTGCTTCCGAATCTGAATTAAACGGGATAGGCCCAACGGCCGGCTGGCCGGCACTGATTTTCTTTGCAGTGCTTCTTTTGTCGATGGCTGCCCTCACTGGGCTGAACTTCTTCACCGGCTTTTTTAGATTGTATCCGGCAGTCGCAGTGTTTGTGGCGATGTGGATCCCGGGAATTGCCGGAATAGTTGCGGCGCGGTACTCGAAGGTCAGGCTTCGAGGTACGAAGCGGCCGAGGATTCGGTTCCTGGCTTTGGCGGTGATCGCTCCGCTGGGCGTCTGCGGGATTATCCGGGGCGCCCTTTGGCTATCGGGATTAGAGACGTTCCAGAACGATCTTCGAGAAATCGGAGCCGGCTCGATCTCATTGCTCGCACTCGGATTTCTGTTTTCTGTTCTTGGCGCGTTGGGAGAGGAGATCGGTTGGCGCGGCTTTTTAGCTCCTTTCCTTGCAGGCCGCCTAGGCTTTACCGCTCTAGTCTGGTGTAGTTGGTTACCGTGGTTCCTATTCTATCTCTGGTTGTTTTTCTTGGCCGGATCGTATTCCAAGCCAGCGTTCGGGCTGCAGATGCTAACTCTCGCCGCCCTGATGTTCGGCCTCAATGTGTTGCTGGTGTGGTTGCGGATGAGAACCGGCAATTTATGGCCACCGCTGCTGTTTCACGCCGTTCACAATTTTTTGGTGTTTAATCCCGTCGCGCTTAGCCAATCGCATCGTCCATGGCTGACGGGCGAATTGGGAATAGGCATCGCCTGCGGTTATCTCGCGATCTGCATCGGATCGCTTTGGGATGGGAGCCGGGGGGAGGATAGGTGATAGGTGATTTGTTCGTTCTCGTCCTCGTCGTCGTCCTCGTTCTCGATCAAGTGGGTGCTGGCGCCTAGTGGCGAGCTGGATAGACGACAAGGACACGCTCCGGATGGGACTTATGATTTGCGTGTGTCCCGACG